>FWWM01001596.1_pt1 | contig 67642 bp, 61 predicted proteins | sample 2228351 | NCBI WGS metagenome assembly FWWM01 (sample SAMEA103939774, study PRJEB20133) | metagenome
GCACTCCTGCCCCGTGGGGCACGTGCCGCACGAGCCGCCGCACCCGTCGTCGCCGCACTCCTTGCCCGCGCAGTCCGGGGTGCAACCCACACACTGGCCCGCCTGGCACGCCTGACCTGCCGGGCATGTCCCGCATGACCCTCCGCACCCGTCGTCCCCACAGACCTTGCCCGTGCAGTTCGGGGTGCAGGTCCCGCCACACGCCTTGGGGAACTGCCCCGACGGGTCCGCTCCGCCGTTCGTCCCGCAGTTGTAGAAGCCTTCAGGGTCCCAGCCGCACTGCGGGTACCGGTTCGCGCAGTCAACGCAGTACAACTGGCCGTCTTCGCACCAGATCACACGACCGTAGGCGTCGCAGCAGCCCTCGTACGTTTCGACCGCGGTGCACGACGAGGCGCTCGGCTGGTCCGGGCCCAGGCACTGGTTCGGGTACTCGACGTTCGGCACGCACTGGCCCGCGTGGCATGTCTGGCCCGCGGGGCACGTCCCGCATGACCCTCCGCACCCGTCGTCCCCGCAGACCTTGCCCGTGCAGTTGGGGGTGCAGGCCCCGGGGCAGGACTTGGGGTTCTGGCCCGACGGGTCGGCACCGCCACTCGTCCCGCAGTCGTAGAACCCCTGCGAGGCATTCCAGCCGCAGTGCGGGTCGGACGAGCAGTTCATGGTCACCAACTGGTTGTCCTCGCAGTACTTCAGGACCTCGCCGTCGCAGCACCCTTCCCACGTGATGTTCCCACAGGTCTGGGGGGCCGGCCCACAATCCGGCAACGCACACAGCCACTTGGGGCCCACGCATTGCGCGCTGCTCGTGCAGGACCCATCGTAGCCTCCTTCGGGGGCCTGGCAGGTCCCGCCCGAGCACGTTCCATCCGGAACCCACTTCGTGTACGTCCCGGCCGGCAGAGCCCGCGAGATGCAGTGCATGGCCCCGCCCCAGGTGATGATCGTGTCCGAGTTGATCCCGACATGGTCCCAGCCGGGCAGCGCGGCCTGCCATACGCTCAAGGCCTGGGCCTCGAGGTCCTTGTTGATGCTGTAGATCGGCCACAGGTTCAGCCCGTTCGCGAGCGTCGCGTTGGTGTAGGTCCGCCACACCCCGTCCTTCTGATACGGCATTGGGATGCGGTGGACGGTCAGTTTGGAACCGTCTGCCAAAACCGCCGCGTTGAGAATCGCGTTGTCCTGGTCGAGCGTCTTGATCGTAGTCGTCGTTGCGGTCGAGGGCGTGGCCCTGCCAAGCACGAAGACATTCTTGGCCACCAGTTTGGAGAACATGTCAATGTGCGTGGTGCCATCCTCGAGCGGCGCTAGCACGATGAAGGTTTTGCAGCCCAGGTATTGGGTCAGGATCTCCTTGACCTGGGCCTCGGTCTTGTCCGGGTTCTCCCAGAAGGCCCCCTGCGAGAGGTAGCAGGTCCCGACCTCGTCCATCTGGAAGTTGCCGCCCTCGTAGTCCATCCCGGCGCGGTAGGTGGTGATCCCGAGGGCGTTCCCCACCTTGGTGGGGATCGCGTCGTCGTAAATCCGTTGATGGTAATATCTGAAATCAGCAAAGGCGACCGAGCCATCCGGGGCGACCAGCGTGAACGGTCCGTAGTCGATCATCCAAATCGAGTCCAGACTAAACTTAAGGAAATGGACCTTCGCATCAATCGTCGCCTGCGAGAGACCGTTCGATTTCAAGATATTGACAAACGTTGTCTGGGCAGAGGTACTCGGGACCACTACGTACCAGTCCACGTAGTCCACACCTTGGACCACCATCTGGGCCATCGAGTTGTTCACGCTCGTCCCTTGGCTCCCTGGGAAGCCGAGCAGCACCCCCATCATGTCCTGCCACTCGGTCGCGGTACGAAACCCCTGTTTGGCCGGCGGCACGGTCAGGGCGTACCACTCGGGGTGCTGTGCGCGGTAGGTGTCGTAGGCATCCGCCTTCCCTGAAACCCGGTAGTCTCCAGGCAGTTTCCACTTGGGCAAGATCTTCACCGGGGCTTCGTCCACGACTGCCCCGGGCCCAAGGGTCACCGCCCCTCCTGAATCCGCGCCCTCGCACCCCAGCACGCCTGCCACGAACCCCGCGATGACGACGCTCGCAAACCCGCGACCACGCATGTTCATCCTCCGTGCGGACCGGCGCGCTCCCGGCCCGAGAAACAGCGGATCCTAGGAAACCGCGATACAAGTTGCAAGGGTTATGATGCATCATCCCAAAAACTTGCGGTACACGCGCATCCGCCGCTCGGCCTGGTGGCGCAGGAGCGGGACCTGCGAGTCCACGAAGTCCACCACGCGGCCCGCGGTCTTGCCCTCGCAGGGCCTAAGCGCCCTCCCGAGGACCTGCGTGGTCTTCGCGGGGTTTGCGTGCGGGACAGTGACGAAGACCACGTCCAGGGCCGGCAAGTCAAAGCCCTCGCCCACCAAGGCCGTGGTCGCCACCATCCCCTCGATGGCACCCGAGGAGAAGCGACGGACCGTTTCCTCGCGTTCCTCGCGCCCCATCTCCCCCGTGAGGGCCGCGACCCTCAAGCCCCGCCCCTCCAAAATCTTCGCGAGCAGGCGCGCGTGCTCCACCCGCTCGGTCAGGACCAGGGAGCGGCGGCCCCGGTACTTCAAGATCGCCTCGACGATGACCGCGTTGCGTCGTCCGTCTCGGACCAGCCGATTGAGCAGGCGGGCGTAATCCCGTCCGACACGAGCGCGGAAGCCTGTCTCGACCTGGACCACCTCGACCCGCGCGATCGCGCCGGAGCGCAGCAAGGTCTTCGGGGTCACCACGTGGAGGATCGGCCCCATGACATCGAAGAGGACCGGGTGCAGGCGGTCCTTGCGCGTGGGCGTCGCGGACAGACCGACCCGGTAGCGCGCCGCAAACTCCTGGATCACGCTCTTGAACGTCTCGGCAGGGCAGTGGTGGGCCTCGTCGAGGATCACGAGCCCGAACCGCCCGCGCCACGCGGTAAGGTCCCGGCGCATCAGTGTCTGGACCATCGCGATGGTCACGTCCCCTGCCTCCTCGTGGCCCTGGCCCACAAGCCCTGGCTCCACGCCCAAGAACCGCCGGGCTGCCTCCCGGGTCTGCTCGAACAGGACCGATGTGTGCACCACGATCAAGGCCGGCGTGGCGAGACGCGCCACGAGGGCCATCCCGATCACGGTCTTGCCGCTGCCTGTGGGGGCCTGAATGACCCCTTGCCGCGCCCGCAGCACCGCTTGAACTGCCTCCTCCTGGTAGTCGCGAAGCGTCCCGGCGAACGGGATCGGCTGGCGTGTCGGAAACGTGGTTTCGTCGCACACCTGGTCGGCCGCTGCGCCCACGATCCGCAAGACATCGCCGAGCGCGCCGCGCGGACACGTCATGCGCGGACCCTCCCGCTCGGCCAGCACGATCCGGCGCGGGATGTGGCGGCAGGGCCTCCGGTGCCTCCTCGCCTCCCAGTACACGGGGTTGTCGAAGGTGAAGCGGTCGAGCAGGCGGGCGGCGATGGACTGGTGCTCGATGTCCTGCGGGTCCAGCCCCAAGACCTCCACTCGATGCGCGATACGCAAGGTCACTGGGGACCACCTCTTCGGCTTGACACCGCGAGTGAGAAGGCTACGATATCTTCGCGATGTTTGTCATTGATTTCTTCAAGGACCTGTTTCGCTCCCGGGTGACGGGCGTCGAGTCCACCCTCAAGGGCAAGGCCTACGGGGCCCAGGCCCGTGTCAAGGGGAAGGTGGCGGGGACCTTCAACCGGGCGGTGGACGGGAGCCTCGCCAAGGTGAAGTCTTCGGTGAAGCGCCAGAAAGGCGCCCCCCAGGGGGCAGGGCAGACGACAAAGAAGGAGAAGAAGATGGGCTTCTGGCTGTTCGGCCGCCGGAAGAAGGAGCAGGACGAGGCAGCACCCCCCCAGGCGGAAGAGGCGGACGCGAAGACCCAGGCGATCAACATCGCCGAGTTCGCGGACACCCGGTTCAAGCCGTGCGTCGGGTGGCTCGTGGTCATGGACGGGCCGCAGCAGGGTAGGGACTTCCGGCTGGTCCAGGGGCGCAATCGGATCGGGACCGACGCGGACATGGAGGTCGTGTTGACCGACCCCTACGTGTCCTCGCACCATGCAAACATTGTGTACACGGACGACGGCACGTTTCAGTTGAGCGACGCGGGTTCCACCAACGGGACCCGTCTGAACGGCAAGAAGGTCATGCAGGCCGTACTGGTGGACAACGATACCCTCCAGGTGGGACGCACGACCCTCCGGTTCAAGTCCCTCTATTGAGCACGAGAAGGAGCCCCGATGAACGGGTCCTCGGAGACCACAGGCCGAGTCGCGCTGGTCTTCACCCTCTGGGTGCTGGTGGCTGCGGGGGGCGTTCGGGCCGAGCCCCTGACCGTGCGCTACCACGACCAGGCGAAGTACCGCGAGGAAGGGCTCTTGCGCTTCGTGGTGGAGGCCCAGGAGGACGGCTCGCCCATCGAGGGGCTTGACAGGGCGGTCTGGGGCCTCCAACGAGGAGACAAGGCGATCGAGGCAACCTCGAAGGTGACGCTGTTCCGCTCCGTCGGGGAGGCCACCCACGTCCTCGTCGTCCTGGCAGCGAACTCGAACTTCCTCCCGGAAGCCGAGGAGGTGGGCCCGGATGGCCAACCCCTCAAGAGGCCGATGGTCTATGCCCTCGACGCGCTCGACACGCTTCGAACGCAACTAGGCTCCTCATGGCTCAGCATCGCCTGCTACAACGAGGTCAGCCGTGAACCCGAGTTCTTGAAACAAAACGGCGTCGCATCGAAACTCTCGGCCTACTCGCTCGACGAGGTGATGTCCGCCTGTCGGCCCGCCGGCGAGGACGCGAAGGGCGGGCACGCCCGGTTGCCCACGCTGCTCCAGTCCGTGGTGCAGAAGTGGCTCAACGGGCGAAAGCCACAGATGCTGCGCTACGTGATTGTCGTGATTACCGACGGCAACAGCGATGAGCCCGTGCAGGAGACCTGGTTGCGCACGACCCGCAACCGTTTCAGCGGGGAGATCCCGGGCTGGCTCGAGTTGTACGTGGTCGGCCTCGAGGACGGAGGCGACCCCTCCAACCTCAAGGCCCTCGCCCGCGACGGGGTCCTCCGCGTGGCCAACGCCCGCGAGAAACTCCCCAGGGTCGTGGCAGACCTCTCCCCGCTGATCGCGGGCAACGGGGTCTATGACGTCGCCTTCACCCTGACCGACCGAGTGACCGGCGCCTCGGTCCCGCTCGTCGTGACGGCCAAGACGGGGGAGGCCGTGATCGCCTCGGCCCCGTACACCCTGCTGGGGCTCGAGCGCAAGACGGGCTGGGTGCAGGTCGTGATCGTGGTGCTCGGTGTCCTGGTCGGCCTGCTGATGCTCTTGGTCATCATCCGGCTGATCGCGGCCGCGGTCGAGGCGCGCCGCCGCCGGGAAGAGGAGGCTGCCCGGGCCACGGCACGGTACGAGGGCCCCTCGCGCGGGAGGCTCATCGTACGCGACGGACCCGCGACCGGAACCACCTACCACCTAATCGAGGACCTGACGTACATCGGACGGTCGCCGGACAACCACATCTCGATCCCGGATGGGTCCGTCGGCAAGAGACACGCCTCCATCCGCATCCGGGAGAAGACCTATGAGATCGAAGACCTCCAGTCCACGAATGGCGTCTTCGTCAACGGCCAGCGCGTGCTGAAGGCGCATCTCAAGGACGGGGACTCGATTCGCCTCGGTTCCACCGAGATGCAGTTCCGGCTGTGACCAGCGTCAGAACTGGGTTCCCACCTTGAAGGCGTAGGTGGTCTGACCCGGACCCAGGCCGAACTCCGTGCCGGCAGTGAAGTAGGTCGCCACGAGGTTGAACCCGAGCACCGCCCGGTGCCGAAAGATGTTTTGTCCGTCAATCACGAACATCTCGACCTTGGCCGGTGTCGGGGGGTTCGTGGTGGGGTTCGCAGGCAAGACTCTGCCCGCGGTCAGGTACGTCCCCGCGTTGAAGAAGAGCAAATGATAGCCCGCGTACGGGGCCACGGTGAACAGGCCGGCCACGTTGAAGGTCTTCGAGAGGATGGCCCCGAAGCCCACCTGGAGCATCGCGAGGTCCCCCGAGCCGAGAAGGGTCCCAACCGAGGTCTGGAACGCGATGTCCGGCACGTACTTGAACCCCTCTACGGCGGCCCATGCGACCTCGAGCCCGATGCCCCAGATGTCGCTATCGAGCAGGTGCGTGACAAGTCCAGAGATCTGGAGGCTATACGGCAGGCCCTTTCGGATGCGGACCTGGTTCGTCACCAGCAGGTTGCCGGGGTCGGAGGCGGCCTTCTTCCAATAGTCGCGCCCGCTGTGAATGGTGGTCAGGCCGACCTCGAGGGACACCTCGAAGCCCATCGAGCCCAGGGTGCTGGCTGGCCCGAGAAACTTCGGGGCCGTGGCGAGCCCGAGTTCCGCGGCCCACTCCTTGAAGGCCGAGACGTCGGCCGTGCCGGCTTGGCCCGACGTGGCCGGGGGCTTGTAGAAGGCGCTCAAGTCCGGGTTATAACTGCGGGCGAGTGCATGGGGACCAAGAAGCCCGACGGTCACTGCCCCTAGGGCGGAGACGATCTGCGCGCGCATCGCGTTCACCTCTCGTGAAGGGAAGTGTAGGCCGTGTCCCTCGCCCCGTCAACCACCCCGTCCCACATGTCCGCGGTGAAGCAAAACTGGCGGTTCTGATAGTCCGGGGTCGAGACGAGAAAGACCACGTCCTCGCGGCGTCCTCGAAGGTGCGACAGGTCCACGCGCTGCTCGAACCAGTCTGCCTCCTCCAGGCCCAAGACCCGCTCGAAGACCACCTGGCTCCCGACCATCACGCGAAACCTCACCGGAGCACCGAGACCAGCCTCCACGGCCCGCTGGGTCCATCCGTAGCGAAGGACCAGGGTTCGGCCCAACTCGACGGAAGGATAGCGGATCTCGATAGGTCTGTCCCCGTTCAGGGGATGGGCCCAGACGACCTGGCGCACGGCCCCCGCGATGTCTCGGTCCTGCCGGCCCACGAACTGCCACGGATGCTCCTGCCCGCAATACCAGCGCCCGTTCCGAAAGGTGCGGCACTCCTCGCGCCGGTCCGGATGCACCCGAGTCACTCTTGCGTCCGCGATGCGCGCCAGGAAGTCATAGGTGACCCGACCTTGGTTGGGTACCAAGAAGCGCATGACCCCCACGCGCCCGGGCTGCCAGGACCCGTCCTCGATGTAGCCGGGCGGGACCCTGGGGATGTCGCGCCCCATCGAGGTCAAGACCCACACCCTGCGGCGCTTCCCGACCTCGTACCAGTCCACGGTCTCGGAGGTAATGACGTCCATCCCGGCCAGGAAGGGGGCACCCTCCTGGGCCCAGGCCGGGTCAAACACGACGCAGTCCCCTTCCCGGTACTCCGAGCGGACTACCTCCGCGGCGGCGGCCCAGTCCGCGAGGTCCGGGACGCGTGCCACGAGCCAGAGGTCCCAGACCAGGTAGGCGACGCAGAAGGCGAGGACCGCGAGGACAGCGATGGCGGAGGCGCGGTCCTTCACGGCGCACCTCCATCGTCCCGCAGAGGCCGCGCGCCGGCTGACCGAGACGCCCTCCGATAGACGTTGAGGAGCGGGACCCCGTCCTGGGCCACGACGTAGGCTGGGACGGACACCCCGAACTCGCGCCGAACCTCGGCCTCGAGGTCCAAAAACTCCTTGTGCCAGTGGAACAGGAAGAAGTCCGCCTGTTTGTAGTCCCAGACCGGGACGATATCCGGCCTGAGCATACCCATCCGGCGATACATCCGCACCGAGTCCCACGCGGTGTCGTGGAAGTCCACGCGCGCGCCGGGTGGGGCCTCGCGGTTCAGGTACTCCAGGGCCGAGAACGCGGTGTTCCCCCAGAACTCCCGCTGCATCCGGTGCTCGCCCATGGCTCCAAAGCCGCCGAAGAAGGCCTGGTAGTACGTGCTGCCGTTCGTGTGACCGCGCAGGGTATCGAGCACGAGGGGGGCTGCGACGAGGGCGCACGTCGTCGCCACGGCGGCCGCAATGGCCCGAGGCCGCCATCCCCGCCTGGACAACACCGCGCCAACCTCCCGACACACCCAGTCGAATCCCACCCCCGCGAACAGGGCCAGATAGGGCACCCCGTGCATCCAGTGCTTGGTCCCCCCGAAGATCGGGACCTTGGGATGGGCGATGACCGCGAACGGGATCAAGAAATTGAGGAAGACAAACCAGAGGGTCCCGGCGCGAGGAGTCTCGGCCCGCAGACCCTCGATTCTGGTCTTGTCTCGGCTGGCCCTGGAGAAACGCGCAAGGACCAGCCTCGCGAGGCCGATCACCGCGAGCAACGTCGTTGGCGCAGGGATGGTGACAAGCGACATGACAAACGGAAAGGCCACGGGGAAGGGGGGCTTCGTGTAAAGTGTTCCAAAATAGTAAGCCCAGTAATATTCGTGCTCTGCATGTCGCGCGAAGTACCACTTGAGATGCCCCACCGGGTCGAACCACAGTTTGGGCCACAGGGCGTAATAGATCAGGGGCGAGATGAGGAGCATTGCGAGCCAGGATGCGGGGATCGAGGGCAGCCGGAGCTCGGTGCGCCCATCCGTCCCGCGCTGGAGGCGAAACTCTCGGGTGCGAGTCCCCAAAAAGTGCAGGACAAGGACCACCGGCAGGAAGAATGCGTTGTGCTTGGTCGAGAGGGCGAGGCCCCACGCGACCCCGGTCGCCACCGCCCAGCGCCAGCCGCCGCTCTCGGCCCGCAGGTAGCAATACGCGGTCAGAAACCACATGGCGGTGACAGGGACATCGAAGCACGCGAGGTGGGAGTGCCAGAAGGGGTGCGGCATGAAGGCCCACGCCACCGCCGCGGCCAGACCTGCTCGCGGGTTGAAGAACACCGCGCCGAAACGGAAGACGAGATAGACCAGAAGGGACGCTAACAAGAGTGCGGGGAGCCGCATGGCCGTCGCCTCGTCCAGCCAGCCGAGAATTGGCTCCGGAGGGCGGCCCCCGTCGTACCAGAACCGGCTGGACGGGTCCTGATTCATGCGCCCGAACAGGCGCCAAGAGACGCCGAACAGGAACTTGGGGAGGGCCGGGTGCTCGGGGTTCGCCGCAAATCGTCGCTCCACGGTCTCGCGCGTGAAGGCCCTGGCCGGGTCCTCGAACAGGTCGTCCAGCCAGCGCGAGTACTGCTCCGCGGCGCTGAAATAGAACCCCTCGTCGCGGGGGAACCCGATGTCGAGCGTCGCCACGAGCAGCCCGAAATGGGCCAGGGCCAGCGCGGCTCCCGCCACGGTCCAGGCCCGAGGGACCGGGGCCCTCGGCAGGCCCTGGCTCGGGCTTGGAAGGTGCTCGGGTGGCGCCATCAGGGACTCTCTCACTCCGAGAGCCGGTAGAGCTCGGCCACGAACTCCTCGACCGGAACGGAGATGCGGCACATGAAGGTCTCGCCCGCCGGGCGCTGTTCTGCCCCGTACTTCACGTATCCCGCTCGGGCGTAGGTGAACAGTGTGGCGAACACTCGGTCGAGGTCCTTCTCGCTGGGGGCGCGCAACCGGAGGTCCTCTCGCACGAGGGAGACGACCTCGGCAAGGCGCTGCCGCAATGGCAGGCAGGCGCGAGCCCGCACCATCGCCGGAAAGGAGTCCTTGGAGGGGTCGAAGGTCGGGTCCTCGCGCCTAGTCGGGATGCGAAAATCGTTGCGCAGCACGATCCGCTTGCGCTTCTCATCCATCAGGCCCTTCTCGGCCAGTGCCTCTCCCTGGCGCGTCCGGATGGCCTCGGCCCCCGCCCGCGCGAATTCATCCCGCAAGAATGCGGTGGCCTCCCGGGCCGCAGTGGCCTTCTTCTCGGGCGACAGATACAAGGACTGGATGGCCTTGGCCGCGGCCAGTGCCTCGTCGCGACGCCCGGCGCCAGCGTGCGACTTGAACTCAGCCATCAGGCGGTCGTGCAAAAACTCGTTGGCCCAGGGGCGGGCCACGCCAAGTCGTGCCTCGAGGGGAGCGGCCTTGCGGGCGATGGCTTCGCGCTCCGCCTCGTCCGTTGAGGCCGCAAATATCTGCTGGTAGAGCCACACAAGCCGGTCAGCAACCGGTTCCGGGCGGCGCCCCGCCTCGTCCAGAGCCAGCGCCTGCTCGTACGCGGCGACCGCGGCCCGAAGGTCCCCCGCCTTCTCGCGGGCCAGACCCAAAAAGAGCCGGCAATCGAAGCAATCCGGACGCTCGGAGGCCACCTTCTCGAGCATGGTTGCAGCCCGGGCGGGCTCCTCATCGAGCAGGCGCCTCGCGGAGAGGACCGGGTCCCCTTCGCACGCCGCGAGGAGCCACGTCATCGTCACGAAACACACGCCTGGTCGGAACATCCGCTCCTCCCGACTCTATAGGCCCCGGCTGGAGACCAGCGTCTGGCTCAACCGCTCCAAGACCTTCCGGTACATAGCCAGCTGTTCCGGGTCGTTCGTCAGACCGAACTCGACCTCGAACTGTCCCTCCCCCTCCCCGACCGCGCGCCGGACCGTTGTCACGGTGCTCACGAGTTCCAACATCGTCGCCTTGTCCTTCTGGCGCACGGGGATGCGGACCATCACCCGACGATAGACCTCCGGGAGAATCCCGTTCGTCGCGACGCGCATCCCGTGCTCTCGAAGTTTGACTGCCCGGCCCTCGTACTCCTCGTCGTCCACGCGGTAGGTCATGGGCAAGACCACGTAGATCCCCGTGCGAATGGACTGCCCCTCCGCCCTGCGTTCGTCGAGAAAGGCCGCGGGGTCCTCCAGGATGCCCGGGGACTCGGTCGGCCTGGGCCCCACCGCTCTTGGGGCGGAATCCTCGATCATCTCCGGGGGCGGGAACGTGAAGACATAGGACGGGCGGTCGAGTTCGTTGCGCGGCTCAACCGTCTGCACGAACCCGGAGGAGATCGCCAAAACGCGCCTCAAAAACTCGCGGATCGGTTCCATGTCTCCGTGGCTCGCAACCGACCGCCAGCGCCCTGCGAACCCGGTGGCGTTGCCGTCGGGCCCCTTTGTCACCCGGACGACCTCGACCTCGGCATCCACGGGGAAGACCCACTCCTTTCCCTCGCGCGTGACGATCAGTTCGAGCCGCAGCCACAGCGACTCGCCCAGGGCCACCCGTGGGTCGCCCATCAGATAGACACCGCTCGCGGAGATGTCCGCCGTCTCGAAGGTCACAGCGGGCCCGCTGTCCAGGGCGTAAGCCCGCATCTTGAACGGGAAGCGGGGAGCGGTCCTCTTCTCCATGACCACCTCGCGGCCACCGATCATACACCGAGCGGACCGAAATGGAGGTGGCCCGAAAGGTTCCCTATTTGACCGTCAACTTCCGCAAGCCGTCGAATACTCGGAGAATCTGCTTCGCCCTATTTCGCTATTTTGAAGCCGCGAACCCTTACTCGCGGCTTAGCAAAAACAGCATCCAAATCAATAAGTTCCGTGGCACCACCGAGACCGTGACGGAAGGTTCAAGGATGAGTGGCGGCGCTCACGGCCATTCCTCAGGCCGAAGCACTGGTCGTCGGCCCCCGACAGCCGGCCCCTTGACGAGATAACAGTCCTCAAGGGCCACGCAGTCCATGTCCTCGTTCAGAAAGCAAGTCAAGGCGTCGCCGAAGTCGCAGACGATTGGCTCGCCGCGGATGTTGAAGGAGGTGTTGAGCAGGACCGGGAGGCCCGTCTCTTGTCCGTAGCGCTTCAAAAGGTCATAAAACAATGGATTTTGCTCACGCGTCACTGTCTGAAGCCGGGCTGTGCCATCCACGTGCGTGACCGCGGCGAGGCGGTCGCGCGACTGGGGCCGCGTGCGTGCCACGAGGCGCATGAAGGGGCTATCGAAGGGCGGCGGAGGTGGCGCAGGTAGTTTTCGTAGAGGACGTGCCGGCACAGCCGGTCCGTGCGGACCAACCGGAGCGTGAACTTATCCGGGTCCCCGAAGAACCTGCAAAGGCGCCTGGCCTGTACCTCGACGTGCTCGCGCCCCAACAGCCCGCGCCGAAGGAAGGTGAGCAGGTGGACCCTCTCGAAGCGTATCCCGACCCGGATGGCGCACAAGGTCGAGTCGCACCCGCCCGAGAACAGGACCGCCGCCGTGCCTACACGGACCTCTTGCGCGCCGCCCTGCCTTCTCTCGCCCATGCGGACCTCAGAAGATCGCGTAGAAGAACGGCATCAGGGCGGCGGTCTCCAGAAAGGACCAGCAAAAAGCCCGCGAGCACGACCAGTGTGAACCAGCGGGACCAGGAACCACAGTCTCCTCCGCCAGACCATGCGCGCCAGGTCCTTCGCGAGGGTCAGGCGTCCGATGTCTTCCTATCTCGTCCCCTGTCGGGTCTGTGCCCACCTCTCCAAAACCGGTCCCAGGAGGTCCGCCAGGACCTCGTGGCCGCGTGGACCCAGATGATACGGGTCCCCGCACCCACCCATCACGGGGTTGGGCTCGTAGGGCTCGCAGTCGGGCCTCGCGCCTCCGGGATAGAGGGCGTCGAGGACCGGCTCGAAGTCCACGAGGGTGACGTGCGGGAAGCGCTTGGGGAGTTCCCGGATGTAGCCGTTCTCCCTCTGCATGTACGCGAGCGAGGACGGGCTGATCCGAGCCCGGTCCGCCTGGACCGTCACCGCGAAGACGTGCACCCCGCGCCGCCCGGCCTCGGTCACGATCCGGTCCACGTTCTCGCGGTAGTGGCGGAAGACCTCCTCGAGCCACTGCTGTCCAGCGTCTGCCAGGTGGCCGTAACGCCGTTCCCACATCAGGTACAAAGACAGCCTGACGAGGGCCGACTCCCTGATAAGCCGTTGGAGGGCCGACACGGTCTGCGCGTTCGGGTCCAATGGGGCGATGTTTCGCAAAAACGCGACCCCGCGTGTCGAGGGGGCGGGCCAGAAGAAGGAGCACGGCCCCCCCCCTTGCGAAAAAGGGCAAGAGGGCCAACGGGAACTCCGCAATCCGCCAGCGGCCCATGACCAAAAGTTCCCCAAGCATCGCCCAGGTGGCCCACTTCATGGCGCTACGCCGGCCACGCAGGGTTGCGATGGCGCACCCGAGGGACAACAGCGCGACCGCGGGCCGGTCGAGCCATCGCAGGAGAGGCTCACCCACTCTTTCCGTAGGAAAGACCGGCACGACGACCAGGATGAGAGACACGAGGCACCCGATGAACCTCTAGGCGCACACGGCCAGGACCACCGCGAGGCCGGGGCGGACCCTCACGCGGCGTACCCAGCGATCAAACGCATCGCGCATCACCGTTCCTCCGACTTGCACCTGCGACCGGCCCTTTGGCGGGTTTTCCGTGCACGCGACTCGCCGACCGTGACGCACTCCCGCAGGGCCTCGACCTCCCGCTCCGTCAGGGGGCGGCAGTGCCCCGGCTTCAGGTTTCCGAGGGACACGGGACCGAACCGGACGCGCTTGAGTTTCAGGACGGTGAGCCTAACGGCCTCGAACATCCGTCGCACCTCGCGCCTGCGGCCCTCGGTCAGGACCACCTCGACCCAAGTATTGCCGCCGGGGCCTGGACGCGGGCGCCCGGGCTCTGGCCGAGGCCTCGAGCGCCTCAAAACCTTCGCGGCCGCGCAGCGAGCCGGTCCGTCCTCGAGGACCACCCCGCGGCAAAGCCTCGCGAGCATGGCTTCGGACACGCGGCCCTGGACCTTGACGTGATAGACCCGTTGCACCCCGGAGGACGGGTGCATGAGCGCGCGGCCTAGGTCCCCGTCGTTCGTGAAGAGGAGCACGCCCTCCGACTGGAGGTCCAGGCGGCCCACCGAGTGCACCCGGACCGGCAGTCGCGGCAGTAGCGAGAACACGGTGGGCCGTCCGCGCGGGTCCGACGAGGTGCAGATCACGCCGCGCGGCTTATTGAGCACCAGATAGACCCGGGTGGCGGGCCTGCGCACGGCCTCGCCGTCCACCCGGACGCAATCCCGCTCCGGGTCCACGACGGCCCCGATCTGCGCGACCTCGCCGTTGACTTCGACCCGGCCCTGGCGGATCAGGGCTTCCGCCTTGCGGCGCGAGGCCACGCCGGCCTCCGCCAGGAAGCGCTGGAGCCTCATGCCCTTTGGGCCAGCGCCCATCGCCTCACCTCTTCGGCGGTCCGCGCCGAATCAAGGCCCAAGTGTGTTTCAGGTCTCCCCTCAAGTCCCACTCGCGCCGGAAGCGGATGAACTCCGCAATCGTGAGCAGGCCGAACAGCCCGGTCGTCAGGCCACGCCACGACTCGAACAGCCACATCGGAAAATCAAAATACGAATCATGAGGGGGCACGAACCGGCCCGGCGACACGAACTGGACGAACCACAGCACGAACAAGACCAAGGCGTTCTCGAGCGTGAAGCGCCTCTTGGCCAGGGCCGCGGCCCCATAGACGCTCATGGCCATCGAGAGGAACAACTCTTCGAGCTGGTGGCCATCCAGGTGGATCGGCTCCCCGCCGCGGGGCGAGGCCCAGAACACCAGCGGGACCATCGCCACGAGCAGGGTCCACTGGTTCACCTTGGATGACACGAGGTTGGTCAGGCCCATACTCGCGCTACGCACGGAGCGGGCCCAGTAAAACGCCGTGATCTTCTCGGGGATTTCCGTGAGAAATGGCGCGACCCATTGCACGAAGACGAACGAGGACACCCCGAGCGAGAGGGCCACGGCCTCCATCCCCTCGAGAAAGGGGTGCGCCACCAAAACCATGGTCCCTCCGCCGAGGACGAACAGGCCCACCACGACCGCCACCCGTGTGCGCACGCGCGCGATGGCCGCGACCGCACGCGGGGGCAGGGGAAGCCACGCGCTCTCCTCCTCCTCCTCCGGCGGCAGGCGCAACAGGACCCACAGGTACGCGGCGAACAGAAGCCCCAGCACCACCGTGTCCTCGATCCACAGCCGGCGCTTGATCAGAATGACATGGAAGTACATGGAGGCAACAAAGAGGAAGAGGACCTCGACCACGTTCTCGCGCCGCAGGGCGATGGCGTGCCGCCATCCTCCTGCCCCCCGAGCCGAGAAGAAGGCGGTGAAAAAGACGAGGGTCCATCCAACGCCCATCAGGAGCCGGTTCGAACCGGTCAGGTTGGCCATCATCAAAGGGACCTTGCCCTCGTACGCGATGACACCCTCGACCATGAACTCGGGCATGACCTGAAGCAGGGCCACCACCGCGACCGCGAACCCTTGACTGACCATGAACTCGGCGGCCTCGGCGCCCCAGGATAAGAGCAAGGCCCCGGACAGGACCGCTGCGAAGGAGAAAGCGGCGAGGGTCGTGGGCGGCAGCGCGGCCAGGTAGATCAAGACGAGGCTCAGAATCGTTGTAGTGACGAGCGTCACATAGATGGCCAGGGCTGCCTGGCGTCGCGGTTGTCCGAGGTCCCTCCTCATGAGAGTCGCCTACCCGCCCTCCCCCTCGACCACCTGGACCACCGCTGCGTCCACCAAGACATCGCGGCTGCCGGGGCTCACCGCGTTGCGTCCCCCGCTCCCGAAGGCGACCACCACGCGGTCGCCCGGCCCCGCCTCTAGGCAGTCCGTGGCCACCACGACCCGTCCCGTGAACCGCTCGCGGGTCCCGTCATGCCCGGTCAGAGCCACGAGCAAAAGTTTCCGGTCCGCTAGCCTCGGGTTCTTGCGCGTGGCCCAAACCTCTCCGATGACCACCCCCCGGTTCATCTAGGGTCTCTCCTCGAGCGCCACGGGTTCCCGGCCCGCCGCAAAGGCAAAACGAGGCGCGTGGCAGGCCCCCCGATACACCTCCACTCGGTCCACGATCGCCGCGATCGCGGCCTCCACGGGGTGGCGCGTGTCCCCGAGGGCCCAGCGCGCTGGCAGCCCCATGCAGACCACGACGTCCTGTCCGACCTCGGCGCCGACTGGGTCCACGGCCACGAGGTGGTCGCAGTCATGATCGGGCAGGTACCACGCGAGTGGACGCACGATCAGCAGTTTCTTCCCGCTCAAATACGGGTTCTTGCGCGTGGCCCACACCTGTCCGATGACCCGCCCGAGGACCATGCTCGCTCCCCCGCGCCGCGATCACTCCCCGAGCGCCGCCCCGTCCACAATGGCGATCACGCAGTGCTTGGTCGGGACCAGCGGGCCGCTCACGAGGTCGCGAACCCTGCTGCCAATCGCCACGAGCACGGTCTGCCCGATGTCCGCGCCCAGGGGGTCCACGGCCAAAAGCGACGTGCGTGCGAGGAGGTCCTCCGGGAGGTCGTGGCTTATCCGCGTCCCCCCTGCGACCCCGCGCAGGGTCAAAGGCCGCACCTCCACGACCCGACGCCCCCGTAGCGACTCGGTCTGCTTCGACCCCCAGACAGTCCCGATGACCCTGCCCAGGATCACGTCCGCGCCTCCACAGTCCCCTGCCGGATCAGGTCCGCGACCACCCGGGCCTCCTCGTCGAGGATCTCCTTCGCATACGAATGGATCAAGCGCTCCGCGATGGCCCCGAGTAGGAAAACCTCCACCCGCAGTTCCCCCGTGACCTCGCGGACCGACCGCCCTGCACCCGCATCCCGGATGCGCATCTCGCCCTGGTTCTTCAAAAGTCTCGCCACCGCAGGGGTGGTGGGGACGTTCCGATAGGTCACCCGGCCGGCTGCGAGGTCCGCCTCGGATTCTTCGATCCACTCCATCCATCGCGGCTCCACCTTTTTGGGCCCCACAAAGCGGATGGCCGGCACCGGCAGATATCGCACGCGCCGACGAATGCGGCCCTCCTCCTCGCTCCAGGCAAGGGTCTCGGCCTCAATGATGCGGGTCATGCGGGGCAGCAAACGTCCGACAACCTCGCGGTCGAAGAGAAAGCGCAACAACGCCTCGGCCCCGCAGGGGAACTCATGCTCGATCCGGTACCTCATCTTGACCTCCGCCCCGCCTGGTCCTGACCGGCAAAGCGAACAAAATCATAGACCGAGCCTTCACCCACGTCCAGGCAGGCTCGCTCGGCGAACTCCACGGTCGTCCTTCGCAGTGTACGGGACGGGTGCAAGCGAGGCGCGGGAGCGCCTGGGGCTCGCCCCTTGCGCACAGAAGGCGCTGTCGCCCCACCGCGCCCCGCGTCCGTGGCTTACGGGCAGTCCACCAGGATCGGCGAGGCGGTGTGGGTCCGGGGCCACGCGTCGGGCACGCAGTCGTTGTCTGTGTCCACCATGCGCTCGCGAGTGTCGTGACCGCACCCGGCGCGGACTTCGTTTTCCCAAAAGTTCGTGCCGCACCCGCCCTTGGACGGCTTCAGAAGGTTCGCCTTGTCCTTGTTCGTGGCCTCGTCACCAAAGACATCCATGCGGACCACCAGGTGGTCGCCGTCCACATCCACGATCTCGAGGAGTCGCTGATTCCCTGGCCACTCCTCGGTCTGGGTCCAGCCCTGTCCCTGAAGTCCGTACGTGTACTTGTATCCGATGCGCACCCCGCGTCCGTCCGGGGACACGGCCGGGTCGAACCAGGGCAGGTCGAGGACCAGGGTAAAGACCTTGTCGTCCCGCACCGCGTCCCCGTGCGTGCCGTCGTCGTGCATGGGGATGACGTTGGGCACCCAGTTTCCCAAGGTCTGGTTCGCGGCGTCCACCTGTTCTGGGGTCAGACACGCGGGCGGAGTCCCGTCTCGTCCGCATACCGGAGTGGTCTTGTGCACCCCGCCAGTGAAATACACGGTCTTGCCCGGCGCATCCGTGGCCCACTTGAACGGGTCCACCGGCGAGCAGTTCCCGTCCAGGGCCCCTTCCCGCAGGTCCGCCAGGAACACGACCCTCATCCGGTCCGGGGCGTAGCAGACCGGCACGGACTGGCGCACCGCGGCCTCGGCCGCGAGCAGGGCCTCTGCGAACCCTTGCGGGGTCACGTCAGGGGCGAACGCCCGGAGGAACTCCTCGTTCACGAGGTCGCACACCCGCGCCCCCTCCGGGAGGGCCCCGGCGAACGGGTACAGGGGGGTCCCGGCCCCGCACGCCCCCCCGACCCCGCACGGGTCCTGGGGGACCTGGCCCGCCGCGTCCGAGAGGCGCCCCACCAGGGCCACGAACGCGGTCACGTCCGGGTCCTGGGACTGGCGGACCGCGCGCACGACCTGCGTCACCACCGCGGGCGGGAAGGAGGCGAGGGCCTGGCACTCGTTCAGGGCCTTGCCCATCAGGATCAGGCTCGCGGCCGTGCCCACCACGTCGAGCGCAGACAGGTCCGGGTCCTGTCCGACCAGGAAGCACCCCGGCGGGTCCAGGACCGACACCTGGCGCTCGACCACCGGGACCAGCCCGACCCGATGCGCCCCGGGCCAGCGCACATCCACGCGGAGGTTGCGGTGTTCCGAGGCCCCCGGCAGGTGGATCGCGAAGACATCGGCCGGCACCGCGGCCCCGGTCGTGACGTCCGGCAAGACCCGGCCACCGGACCACCGGCAGCCATCCAGGCGCGCGCACGACGCCCCGGCCCCGCACGGCGCCGCGAGCGGCTCGTCCCAGGTGCCGACCACGCCCCTGCCCTCCGCAACCTCCCCCCCGGTCCCCTGGAAGACCCGGACCACGCTCCCGGCGGGCGCGCCGGGCACGCGGCCCACGACCAGGTTGTCCGCCGCGCCCGGGATCAGGGTGCTCCGGTCCCTCGTCGCCACGTTCACGACCGGCCCCTCCAGGCCGCATGAAGCCAGCCACGAGACGATGACGGATACGAGGATGCCCCGCCTCACCACGCCACCTCCAGCGAGGCCTTGGACCGGAAGACCTTCCACTTCTGGTCCGGCTCCCGCTCGCGAATCTGGTCCTTGTAAAGATATTCGAAGTAGTACCTGAACCGCAGGCCCTCGTATTCCCAGGACAGCCCGGCGAATCCCTTGCCCTTCCAGGTGCGGTCGTCACCGTACCCCTGCTCGAGCGTCCCCTTGCGCCGGTCCTCCCGCCACCAGTCCAACTGGCCCCCGACCTCGAGCCGCAGGCCCGGGATCACCCCGAGCCCCACGGTCAGGCGCTGCGTCGTGATCAGGCCGGTGTAGTCGTCGTCCGTGGTGGTGTGGCTGCGGAAGTCCTTGTCGTAGATCAACTTGCCCTTGAACGACAAGTCCAGTCCCTCGAGCACATCGAAGGCGTACCTCGCGCGCAGGACCCCGATCCCCGTGCGGCGGTCCTGGTTGCGGCGATAGACGCTGCGCGGGTCCCGTCCCCGGTCCGTGGAGTTCGCGTAGTCGTAGAGGTCCACGTCCGTGTAACCGTCGCTGTGAAGAAAATCTGGATATACATTGTCTACGTCGCGCCCCTGTGCGTTCGTCGCATACCCGATGTAGGTCCCCTCGGCCGACAAATCCAGCGGCCCGCTCGCGAACTCCGCGATCAGGGTCCCGCCGTGCCATCCGATGCACGACTCCACGAAGGGCTCGTCGAAGTCCACGAATTCATTCGCGAGATTGAGGGTCGGCAACTGCCCGCCCTCGATCAGGCCGTCGGTCAGCAGGACGTCCGCCTCGCGCCTCGCCCCGAAGATCGAGTTCCACTCCGGCCCGATATAGAAGTACTCGGCGCGCAACGACAGCCCCACCCCGAACGGGTCCGCGGCCTCGGCGCGCACTCGGACCGCCACGTCCGTCGTGTCCTTGTACACCACCGGGGACACCCCCTGGTTCAGCGCGACCCCGTTCGCGGTCAGCCTCGGGTCGATCCTCCCGAGGGACACCCCGGCCAGCAGGTTCGCGCCGAGCCAGTCCAGGGGCTCGATCTGGGCCTCCAGGGTCGTCACCGAGTTCATGTACCGCGAGTAGTAGTCCACCGCGTGGTCCCTAGAGCACCCGACGATGGGGTTTCCTAGTTCGTCCACGCAGGACCCGTACGGCGAGCCGACCGCGTCCGGGTCCGTCATGTCCACCTCGACGTCGTTCGTCAGGGTCGAGACGAGCGTGAACGTCCCGGCTGCCGGGGCCACAACGAGCTTCGCGCCGTAGGCCCAGTCCTGGCTATAGAAGGGCCGGGTCAGGGACGGGTCCCCGATCCCCGTGCTCCACCAGGGGCCCACGTAGAGTTTGGGCAGCGCGATGGCCGCGAGGTCGTACGACACGAGCCCCGCGCCAATCGTCCCCGCGATGAAGACCCCCTTGGCGTTGTCCCGGTCAATGTAGCGCACCTTCCCGATGGTCCAGGGGTTGAACATCCCGAGGTCCGACGACCCGACCGTGACCGAGTTCGTCCAGCCTTCCGTGAACGGGATACTCACGCGCACCCACGTCCCGCGCAGTTTGATGTACGAGGCCCGGTTCATCCCGAGCGAATCCCCCGAGGTGTTCACCTCGCCGCCGTACTTGCGCTCGCCCGACTCCCACCAGTCCTGCCACATCTCCCCGAAGCGGCTCTGGAGTCGCGCGTAGGCCTGCACCCTGGACGACACGCGCCCGAAGACCTGGAGTTCGAACTCAGTCCCCACGCCGTTGTCGCCCGCGATGTCGTCCGGCCAGAAGGGGTTGCCGTACGACAGGACCCCCTGGCTGTCGTTGTTGCGATACAGCCATTTCGTGTACAAACGGCCAGCCAGGTCAAAGCGCGAGAGGTCCGCGCCCGCGTCCCGGGCGAGCCCGAGCCCCACCAGGACCACCCCGGCCCACGGCACGCGCCGTTGTCGCGTCGTCATGGGTACACCATGGGCAGCTCGACCCGCGGGCTCGCCTCTGGCCTGTCGGGGTCGCAGCGGTATTTCAGCGCCTCGTGCTGGGCCTTGACCTCGTCCTCCCCGCCCGCCCCGGGTGCGACTAGGATGTCCATCACGTGCGGGTCGCAGTCCCAGTCGGACCCCCCACCGAAGCGGTGCGGACCCGCGTACTCGTTGACCTTTCTCGTCAGGAGGTCCTTCGCGTCCGGGTAGCCCTCATTGCTCTGGACCACGACCTGGTAGCCCCAGCCCTTGCGCGGCGCGCCCCCGAGGTCCTGTGCATCCACGACCGCCTCGATGGTCCGGCCCTTGACCCGCGTGACCTTGGGGATCACCACGCCGCCCTTCATCGCGCCCGCCTTCTGCGAGACCTCCGCCTGCAAGCGCGCCCGGCCCTGGGGGCTCACCAGCACGACCTTCTCCCAGCAGGATTCCGGCCGGAACCGGACGTTCAACCCGGGCAACCCGTCGCAGAACCCGCTTCCCTCCTTGTGGTCCTGGTCCAGATAGACCTGCGCGAACTGTAGCGAGAACCCGTTCCCCTGCCACGCCTTCGAGTCCCACGGGTCCTCGACCTTGACTCGAAACCCGACCCGGAACACGACCTCACCCCCGCGCACCTCGACCTCGAACGAGGTCATGTCAAAGGACCCCGGCTTGTACACGGCGTCGGTTGGATACTGGTACGTCCCCGGCCCGTCGTCGTCTCGCGTGGGGTCCTTCAGGGAGACAGCCGTGTCCGCCGCGGCCTCAGGTACGGCCCAGACAGCGCCAGCCAGAAGCCCGATCCAACATCCCACCCGGCCCATCTTGCCCCTCCTCGACACCAGTCATGGAGCGAAGGCTAGCAGTCCTGCGCGACCGCGACAAGACCGTTTTGGACACCGCTATCCCTCCGGGACGCCGTCCGAGAACCGCGAAGGACACCCATCCTCGCCGTTCGGCGCAGTCTGCGAGCGGTGCTTGCCTGTGTCCCGTGGTGAAACGACACCAGGTCGTTTCGGCGTGACGTCAAGGTGTTGCGGATCCCGGCGGTTCTTTCGGGGGCCGGGCAGCAAAAACCAGCGAGCGATTCCTGACGTTTTCCGATTGACACCCAGTGGTTCGAAGGATAGATAGCCGGCGGGTCGCATCCCCATGCGTTCCCGGCGAGGTTAGGGACTCGGACAGGAGGAAGCGATGGGCGTCGTCTTAAAAGGAATCGGTTTCGCGGGCGCTTTTCCGACCTCCTCGGGCTATTCCTACCGCGAGTTGATCGCGCGGGCCGCGGCGATGGCTTACGAGGAGGCCGGGATCACCGCCGACATGCTCGACGGGGCAGTCGTCGCGGAGGAGGACTTCATCTCGGGCTACTCCATCTCGGACGAGTACACGCCTGACCAGTTGGGCGTGCAGCGCAAGGGCGTGTACACGGTCTGCGGTGACTTCCTGCACGCGCTTGGCTCGGCCGTGATGCAGGTGCGCACGGGGCACTTTCGGCTGCTCGCTGTGTCCGCATACAGCAAGGCCAGCAACATTCTGACCAAGGACGAGGTCCTGACCTTTGCCTACCACCCGACCTTTCACCGACTCGACGTCAGCCCCCACTGGCTCGCCGGCATCGAGATGGGGGCGCTCTTGACCGCGGACGAATGCGACCTCGGGGACATCGCGGAGGTGGTCGTCCAGAACCGCCGCCGCGCCATGCGGAATCCCCTGGCCCCGTTCGGCGGCCTCCTGGACGTGGACCAGGTGCTCGCTGCGCGCCCAGTGGCGGAGCCCCTGACGGACCTGATGGTGGCGCGTCCGGCCGACGCAGCGGTGGTGGCGGTGGTCGCCGCAGACGACCTCGACCTCCCGAGAGGCCGCAAGCCTGTCCGAATTGTGGGCACAGGGTGGTGCAGCGGCACCCCCACGCTCGAGGACAGAACCCACTGCGCATCGGTAGGCACGGCGCGGGCCGCGAGCGTGGCCTACGAGCAGGCCGGCGTCAAGTGCCCCAGGAAGGAGATCGATGCCTTTTTCATCTCCGACCTTTACGCGCACCGGCAGATCATGCACATGAGCGCGCTGGGCCTGGACGTGGATGACCTCGGGGTCGTCAACCCCGATGGCGGTTCGCAGGGGCTGGGCGACCTGTTCGAGGCCAACGGCGGCGCGCGCCTGTTCGAGGCCGTCCGGCAGCTGCGGGGCGAGGCCGGCGCGAACCAGATGGACCGCGTCGAGAGGGTGCTCGTGCACGGCTGGCGCGGCCTGCCCACGGACTCCTGCGCCGTGGCCATTCTCGAAAACGACAGGAGGTGACCCCATGGGAAATCGAGTCGCCGTGATCGGTGCGGGCATGACCCGCTTCATGCGTCGCGCGAAGGAGACCGGCCCCGAGTTGTGTGCGCTCGCGGTCCAGCAGGCCCTCGAGGACGCCCGCCTGACCCTGGATGACATCGAGGCGGTCTGCCTGGGCACGGCCCCGGATGCCTTCGACGGCGTCCACATGAAGGGCGAGTACTTGCTCGGCGGGGCCGGGGCGAGCGGCAAGCCCTATATGCGCCACTTCGTGGGAGGCGGAACCGGCGTGTTCGCGCCCATCCACGGCTGGATGCACGTGGCGTCGGGCCAGTTCCGGACATGCCTCGTCGTGTGCGAGGAGAAGATGTCTCCGTGCAGCCCGCACCCCGCGGGGGCGTTCTTGACCATCTTCGACCACACCACGGAGCAGCCCTTGCTCCCCACGCTCATCCACATCTTCGGCATCGAGATGCGGCGCTTCATGCATGTCTATGGGTACACCGAGGCGGACCTGGCGCTCGTGTCTGTCCTTTGCAAGAAAAACGCGCTCGACCACCCCGCGGCCCAGGTCGCCAAGGAGGTCACGGTCGAGGACGTGCTGGCCGCCCCGGTCCTGTCGTGGCCGGTCAAGCGCTTGGACATCTCGCCGACCTCGGATGGGGCCGTGGCCCTGGTCCTCGCGAACGAGCACGTCGCACGCACCCATTGCAAGAACCCCGTGTTCATTGACGGCGTCGGGTTCCGGCTGGACACCGCCTACTGGTGCACGCGCGACCTCGCCTTCCCCACCTACGTGGCCATGGCCGCGCGAGACGCCTACCGGATGGCGGGGATCGCGGACCCGTTGCGCGACATTGACATCTTCGAACCCTACGACCCGTTCAACTACAAGGCCCTGCACCACATGAACGCCCTCCTGCTCGACCGCACGGGGCGCCGCGTCAAGGAACTTCTGTTCTCCGGCCAGTTCGAGCGCACCGGCTCGCACCCCATGTGCCCGTCCGGTGGACTTTTGGGCGTGGGCAACCCGATTGCGGCCGCGGGGCTGATGAAGATCGCCGAGTTGTATTTCCAGTTGTCCGGCCAGGCCGGCAAGCGCCAGGTGGCCAAGGACGCCCACCGCGGCGTGGCCCAGGCCTGGGGCGATTTGATGCAGGTCGGCACTGTGGTCGTGATGTCCGCGGAAGGGAGGCAGCCGAACGTCGCGAGCCGGTGGGCCACGATGACGGCATCCGACCTCGGCGGGACCCCCCTCAAGGATGTGACCGAGGTGGAGCACATCGCGTACACCCCGGACCTGCGGTACGCCTGGGACAACGGCCAGGCGCTAACCACCTACCTGGAGGGGTTCCGGGCCGGCAAGATCCGCGGGAGCCGGTGCGTCCAGTGCGGTCGCATGATGGTGCCGGCGCGCGCCTTCTGCGAGGTCTGCAACCTTCGCGTGGTGGACGAATGGTACGACCTGGGCGACACGGGCACCGTGATGACCTACACGAACTCCCGCGTGGACTGGGACTCCTCGTTCCTGCCCGACGGCCAGGTCCGGACCTTCGCGGTGATCGAGATTGACGGCGCGAGCCCCGAGCAGGGCCTGCTCCATTACCTGGGCGAGGTCGCCCCGGACGATGTGCACGTGGGAATGCGCGTGAAGGCGGTCTGGAAGGACCCGGCGGAGCGCACGGGGTGCGTCACGGACATCCGCTACTTCAGGCCCATCCGGCCCGGGGAAGACCGCCCGGTCCAGCCGGTCCGCATCAAGCCTGTGGAGGTGACCACGGTCTCTGCAAAATACGCGACGGGGAAGATCCCGTTGAGTTACGTGTACACCGCAGGGGTCGCGGGGTCACGATTCTTCAAGGACCTGGCCAGTGGCAAACTCTCGGGGACGAGGTGTCCCACCTGTGAGGTGGTGTACCTTCCCCCGCGGTCTTATTGCGAGCGCTGCATGGCCCGCCTGGACCCGGACAAGGCGGCCGTGGAGGTCCCGGCGGACCAGGGCGTGGTGGCCGCGATCACAGTGGTCCACGAGGACCGCTCCGGCCATCCGCTCGCGGAACCCGTGGCGATCGTGCAGGTCCGGTTCCCGGAGACCTCAGGGAGTTTGTTCGGACGCCTGGTCGGCAAGACGGGGATTTCTGTCGGGACCCGGGTCCGCCTCGTGAAACCCGAGAGAGTGAGCGGTCCGGACTCGGTCCTCTTTGAGGCCGTCGAGTAAGGCCCGCGTCCCCCGGGCCCGTGGTCGAACCCGCCGGGCTGTCTCAATCGCTTCCGTCCAGGAGCCCGAGCACGTCCTCGCGCCCGAGTCCCCGGAAGTCCGACACGACCCGGTCCGCGAGCGCGGACTGCTCCGGCAGGGTGTAGTCGCTGCGCACGGCCAGGACCTTCATCCCCGCGGCCCGGGCCGCCAGGATTCCCGAATGGGCGTCCTCGACCACCAGGCATCGAGACGGTGGAAGGCCCAGGCCCCGCGCCGCGGCCAGGAAGATCTCGGGGTCTGGCTTGAAGCGCGCGCAATCATCGCCGGTCTTGACGACCGAGAAAAACACCGCGAGTCCCGTGCGGTCCAAGACCTTGCGGACGTAGCGTGCGGGTGCTGACGAGGCGAGGGCCAATCGGAGGCCGCTCATTTGAAGTTCTGCGAGGAACTCGCGAGCCCCAGCGATGACCTCGACGCCCTCTTCCTCCACCATCTCGATAATGAGGTCCATACGCGAGCGCACAAGGTCCTCTGCGGGCTCCACCAGGCCGAACTTCCGGCGGTAGAACTCCATGTTCTCGAGCGCGGCGCGGCCCGGGATGCGCGACCGCTCCTCCCGGGTCAGTTCCCGCAGGGACCTCCCCAGGGGGGCCAGGATGCGCTCGGTCGCACTGAAGTAGAGGACCTCGGACGCGACCAGGGTCCCGTCCAGATCGAAGATGACTCCGGCTCGCGGGCCGTGGTCAGGGCTCCGGTCCATCAAGCGTACAGACCGCGCAGTTCGGCTGCGGCGGTCAGGCGGTTGATGGCCACGATGAAGGCCGCGACCCTCATCGGGACCTTGTGCTGGAGCGAGGCGTCCAGGACCGCGTGGAAGGCCGTCGTCATGACGCGCTTTAGTTCGCTGATGACCTGCTCGAGTGGCCAATAGAAGCCCATGCGGTTCTGGACCCACTCGAAGTAGGACACGGTGACGCCGCCCGCGTTACACAGGATGTCCGGGATGATGAACGTGCCCTTGTCGTTCAGGATGGCGTCGGCCTCCGGGGTGCAGGGGCCGTTCGCGGCCTCCGCAATGATCCGGGCACGGACCCGCGGCGCGTTCTCGCCCGTGATCTGGTTTTCGAGCGCAGCGGGGACCAGGATGTCCACGGGCAGTTCGAGGAGAGCCATGGGATTCTTCATCGCCTTGGCCTTCTTGGACGTCTCGAACCGCGTCAACAGTTTGTCGTGCTTTGCCTTCCAGGCGATGGCGGCCTCGACGTCAATGCCGGCGTCGTTCTGGTAGGCCCCGGTCACGTCCGAGATCGCGACGATCTTGGCGCCCTTCTCAGCCAAAAGTTTCGCCGAGTTCGCCCCGGCGTTCCCGAACCCCTGGATGGCCACCGTCGCGCCCTTGAGGTCCATCTTCAGGTGGTCCGCGGCCTCCTCGAGGCAGAAGACCACCCCCTGGGCCGTGGCGATGTCACGGCCGCGCGAGCCGCCGACCTCAATGGGCTTGCCTGTCACCACCGCAGGCAAATGCCTCTTGAAGTGCATGGAGTAGGTGTCCATGAACCACGCCATGACCTGCGCGTTCGTGTTGACGTCTGGCGCCGGGACGTCCTGGTCGGGGCCCACGTCGTCAGCAAGCGCCGCGAAGTACCGCCGGGACAGGTTCTCCAGTTCGCTACGCGACAGTTTGGTCGGGTCCACCACGACCCCACCCTTGCCCCCGCCGAACGGGATGTCCACCACCGCGCACTTCATGGTCATCCAGAAGGCCAAGGCCTTGACCTCGTCGAGCGTGACGTCCGGGTGGTACCTCACACCCCCCTTGGCCGGCCCGCGCACGATGGAGTGCTGGACCCGGTACGCGGTGAAGACCTCGATCCGACCGTCGTCCATCCGGACCGGCAGGGTCAGGATGATGACCTTGCGCGGGTCCTTGATCATGGCGACCTGGTTGGGCTTCAAGCCCAGGACCTCGACGGCCTGATCGAACTGCTTCATCGCGTTGTCGTAGGCGCTCATGGTCATGTGGCGACGCGTGACCTCACGCTTGGTCGCCCCGGGGCTGCCTTTTCTTGTCGCGGCCATGGTTCCTCCTCCGGCTCTCTCGACGACACCCCTTGGTCCGACAGGCCAAGGTAGGGCGACTCTAGCACACGATTGCAGCATCGCAATCCTTGAGGTCCTCAAGATTTTGGAGCCCCGATGCGCTTCGTCAACATCCGCGCGGTGGGCCCGTCAGGCTCTCGGTCGAAAGCCAAGGAGGTCCTGCGATGGGGAAGTTTTCGATGAGGCGCTGCCCCACGGATGCGGATGAAGGGAGCGATGTCGGTCCGCTCGCTTGAGGAGCGGGTTGACAATCCAACGGACGACGCCTATTTTTGCGGCCCAGGAAGTCGAGCGGCTCCTTCGGACGAGACACGGGTCACGGATGCTGGACGACTCACGAATCGATCGCCCCTTTGACCGGGACACTCCGCGAGCCGACCCCTCAGACACGCCCGGCGGGAATGGCGCCCCTGCCGCCGGCCAGGGAGAGGCCACCCCCGCGGGAGAACCGGCTTCCCCGGGCGAGGCCGCGGACCGGGTGGCCGAGCTGGAGACCCGGGTCCGGGAGGTCCAAGAGCGCCTCCTCCGCGTGGCCGCGGACTACGAGAACTACCGCAAGCGCATCGAGCGCGAGAAGCAGGAGTACGTCAAGTTCGCGCACGAGCGTCTTCTACGAGACCTCCTGCCGATTGTGGACAACCTGGAACGGGCCGCGCAGCATGCCCGCAGCACAGGGGAGTCTCCAGTGCTCCTGTCGGGCGTGACGCTCGTGCTTCAGGAGTTCGAGAAGGTCCTTCAGCGCTACGGCGTGACTCCCATCGAGTGCGTGGGCCGCCCCTTTGACCCGCTGGTCCACGAGGCCCTTCAGACCGTCGAGATGGAGGGGGAGCAGCCAGGGATGGTGGTGGAGGAACTCCAGCGGGGCTACCTCTTGAATGGTCGTGTCCTGCGCCCCGCCCTCGTTTCGGTCTCGGCCGCGCCGGAACAGACCGCTCCTGGCGTCCGCGTCGCCGGCCCTGAAGACACCGAGTGACTCGAGTTTTCCTATTCAAAAAGAACACCTGACTTTTCTTCGCGCACGTGATCGCGGACAAGACGCTTGACAACCAACCCCCCGATGTGGATACTTGGATTGGTCGGACCACCCGATGGTCGTCTGACCGGGCCTTGTCGAGCACGAGAGATGGAACTTGAGGCAATCGAGCGGAGACACCTCGCGGCCACCATCGCGGATCGGCTCCGCCAACTCATCGTGTCGGGCAGGTTTCACCCCGGAGACAGACTCCCCTCGGAGCGCGAACTGGCCAGTGTCCTGAAGGTCACCAGGACCACCTTGCGCGAGGCCCTGAAAATCCTCGAGACCCTGCGCTTCGTGACCATCCGGCAGGGGGACGGGGTTCGCGTCCGGGACTACCTGAAGTCCGCAAACATCGAGATCCTGGCGGACCTGTTGTTTCGGGGAGGCCGCCCCGACCCGGTAATCCTCGCCAACATCCTCGAGGCCCGCGAGTGCTTCGGTCGGACCCTCGTCCGCCTGGCTGCGACCCGCGCGCGTCCGGAACAGGTCCAGAGTTACCGGGACCTTGTGGCGCGTCTCGAACGTGCGGTTCGGGAAGGCCCGTCGAGCCTTCAGGTTGCGGACCTCGACTGCTTCCAGGCCCTGGCCGAGGCGACGCAGAACCTCGTGTTCGTCTTCGTCTTGAACGCGATCCGGGCGATCTATTTGCGCCATCGTGAGGTGTTTCAGTCCCTCTACCGGGACCCGGAAGGGGTTGCCGCGGCTCACCGGGCCCTCTTGACGGCGATTGAGGCGCGCGATGCGGACCAGGCGGAGCACGCGGCGAGCGCGCTGTTGAAGATACCCGCTGACCTGCGGGTGGAGGGAACAGGCGCCATTGAGGAGGCGGACCATGGCGAAGGGTAAGGGCACGCGAGATCGGGTCCTGGTCACGGGTGCGGCGGGGTCGGTCGGACACTTCTTGGTCCCGGCCCTCGTGGAGGCCGGCTACGATGTGACGGCCCTGGATGTACCCGGCGCCTCATTCCCGCAGGCGGACTTTGGTCGAGTCCGCGTGATGGAAGCGGATTTGACAGCGCCGGGCGTGGTCGAGGAGGCAGTCACCGGTGCCTCGGCGGTCATCCACGCCGCGGCGATCGTGGACATCGCGCGCTCGTGGGACGAACTCGCACCCGTGAACTACCATGCGAGCCTGCGACTGCACGAGGCCGCGCGGCGGGCCGGAGTCCGACACTTTGTCTTCTTCTCGACCGGGTCGGTGTATCGGGGGGGGCCCCAAGCCATGACGGAGGACTCGCCGGTCGCAGAGGCTAATGACTACGTCAGGACGAAACTGCGGGTCGAGCAGGCCCTCCGCAGGGCCGAGCCCCCCCCCACGGTCAACATCCTTCGCCCGGCGCTTATATACGGGCCGTGGGGCAAGGTCCTCGCCGGGGCACTGGCCACGACCCCCTACGTCTTCGGGCTGTTCACGAGGCACCTTCCGACCCTGACCGGCGGACCCCGCTCGAACTGGGTCCACGCCGAGGACGTGGCCAGGGCCGCAGTCTTTCTGGTCCAGCACCCGCAGCCGCATGGAGAGGTCTTCAACGTGGCGGGAGACGAGGCCGTAGCCGTTGGGGACGTCTTCTCGATTGCCTTCCGTGCAGGTGGGTTGCGCTTGCATCCGCCCCATCTGCGCTATCCAACGGGGGCCATGCGCATCCTCAAGCCGGTCCTGGCCCACAACCTGTTCCTCGGGCCTCTCAATCGCCTGGCCGAGGTCCTGTACCGGAAGGCTGCGCACCGGGCCGGGGTCTCGAGCCCCCTCCGCCCGCGCCTAGACAAGGAGGCGCTGGACTTCGCCGTGGCGGATATGGTCTTCGATAACCGCCGTCTCAAGGAACTGGGGTTCACCTACCGCTACCCATCCTTCGAGGAGGGATGGTTTGCGACCCAGAAGTGGTACGAGGAGAACGGCTGGGTCCCGGCACCCAGGCGCGCGAGGGGGCGGCCAGGCGCGCGGCCAGAACAAGGAGGGACGCCATGAGATTCTGGTTCAGTGAGAACATGTATGGTCGCTTTCGCGAGGTCAAGCCCGCGGGCCAGAGCGGCCGCTTCGATTTTTCGTGCCGTGCCGAGGCGTGCTTGGCCGCGTTCCTCAAGGACCGGACCACCCGGATCTCGGGCCGCGTCACCATGGACGGTTTTGCGACGGACGCGCCGCTCGAGGGGACGCTCCGGATCGACCCCATCTTTGGACGAGAACTGGTCTACGACTTCACCTTCCACGACAACGGGGGGCTCCTGCGGTTCCTGGGCAAAAAGTCGGTCCGATTCCTAGACCCGATCTCCTCGATGACCACACTCCTCGGGCGGATCGAACGGGACGGCATCGTCTTGGCCGACGTGGAGTCGCGCTTCAACCTGCTCGAACTGCCTTCCTTCTTGCTGTCGTGGCGGCTCGGGTTCTGAAAACCCGACGGGACCTCAAAGCCCCAGTGCCTGGAGGGCCGCGCGTGCCTTCTCGATATCCTGGACCTTCAGGTACAGCGTCCCCTCCGCGTCACTCTCGCCAAGGCCCCCATAGGCGTACTCGATGTTGACACCCGCGCCAGAGAGGGCCATGCCGAGTTCCGCCATCCGTCCTGCTCCGTTGGGAAGGCGGACCGCGATCACGTCTGTGTCGAGCACGAGCAAGCCTGCCTCCCCGAGGACATGAATGGCGACCGCCGGGTCGTCTACGACGAGCCGTAAGACCGCGTGGTCCACGGCATCGGCCACCGCCAGGCCCAAGATGCTGATCCCGCGTTCCCCCAAGATGCGGCACACCTCGGCGAGGGTACCAGGGCGGTTCGCCACGAACACAGCCAGTTGTTTCATGGTCTTCACGGGGTGTTCCCTCCTTCAGACAGGACGATGTCTCCTCGGAGCATCCAAAGCCGGCTTCCAGTGCGTCGCGCGAGTCCGCCCGCGCCGGCGTGTTACAATCGCCTCGATCCTAGACCCGGCAGGGCGGGGGATCAAGGAGTGGCGTTGGAAGCACCTGAAGCGAGTGCCGACCGGTTCGAGGAACTCCTCTCTGTCCTGGCGCGGCACAAGGGCCAGCGCCTGTTTGTGGCCGTGCTGGGATCGCCGGACCCGGACGGCCTGTCCTCGGCCTGGGCCTTGAGCCTGATCGCCCAGCACGTCGGCGTCCAGATGGATGTCCTGACCTTCGAGGGGGTGAGCCGCCCGGACAATGCGATGTTTATCCGGCTCCTCGGGGTCCCGTTCCGGATGGTCCACAAACGCCTTCCTCGCCTCGGGTACGCCGGATACGCAGTTGTGGACCGGCAAAACGCCCGGCTACCGGTCGCGGTCCCGGTCTCGCTGCCCCTCGTGGTCCACGTGGACCACCACGCCCTGGTCAAGACCCCAGCGCTGTTCACCCATCAGGACCCGACCTGCGGGAGCACCGCCACGATCATGGCGAGGTACGCAGTCCGGTTATTCCCGGTGTGGTCGGAGGACCCGGAACTCGTCCGGCGCCTCGCCACGGCCCTGATGTATGGCATCCGCACGGACACCCAGGACCTCCTGAACGCGGGCCCCCAGGACCTCGAGGCCGCGGCCCTGCTGGCCCCGTACGTGTCGTTCGAGTGGATGCGGGCCCTGGTCCAGACGCCGTGGGGTCGGGGGTTTCTAAAGTCCCTCGCGAACGCGCTTTGCACCCTCGAAACCCGGGCCGGCTTCGTGGTGGCCTTTGCTGGCCGCGTGGCGAGGCAGGACCGGGACTCGATCGGCCAAGTCGCGGATTTCCTGAACCACACCGAGGGGACCGAGGCCGTTGTGGTCTTCGGCGTGGTGGACGGGACGATTGTCGGGTCGTTCCGGACCTCCAGGGCGGAGATTGCGCCCTACGAGTTCTTGGACCGAGCCTTTGCGAATCGCTTTTTGGTCCCGGTGGACTGCGGGGGGCGGCGATTTTCCGGGGGGTTTCAGGTCCCATTGGCGGGCCTCCCTGAGGCGACGGACGAGGCCATTCGAGAGAGCGTGAATCGCCTCCTTTTTGCCGCATGGGGACGAGGGCGAAGGGCGCGACCGGGCAAGAGAAAAAAAACAATTGCCTTTTCCCGCGAGAAGCAGTAATCTTTGTTGCGTTTTGGGCCACTGGGCCCATAGCTCAGTCGGTAGAGCCGCCGGCTCATAACCGGCCGGTCCCTGGTTCGAGCCCAGGTGGGCCCACTCCATGACAGGTGGTCGTTCATGAGGTTTGGGACCAAACCTCCTCTGACAAGTCAGGTACCGGGACCGGGCAGGATGAACTTCCTGGCCCTTCCGGGCCACGAACGAGCAAACGGCGCCCCCGCGGGCGCCGTTTCTGTTTCTGGTGCACCTCGCGGTGACGCAGACGGACCACGACGAAAGACGGAGGGGCATCCGTGAAGGAACTCATTCAGGCACTGCGGGAACTTCAGGAAGTGGACCGACAGCGGATCGAGGCAGAACGCGAGCGGAGAACCATCACCGAGCGGGTCGAGCAGATCCAGCAAATGGCGGCAGAACTCCAGCGGGAGCTCGCTGACAAGCACGAGAAACTAAAGGAGGCCGAGCGCTGGTACCACGAAAGGGAGCGTGAACTCAGGGAGGACAACGAGAAGATCAAGCGGGCTCAGAGCCGGCTCAGCCAACTTACCAAGGCCAAGGAGTACGCGGCTGTTCAGCGAGAGATCGAGTTCTTGCGTCGAAGCAACGCCCAGAAGGAGGAGGAGATCCTCAAGCTCCTGACGGTGATGGAAGAGTTCAAGGCCGCAGTCGCCGAGGAGGAGAAGAAACTGGCGGAAATGCAAAGGGAACTCGAGGCGGAGCGGGCCGCCACAGCCGTTCGGGTCCGGGAACTAGACGAGCGGCTTGCGCGCCTCGAGAGCGAGCACGTCGAGTTCGAGCGAGATATTCCGAAGCCGATCCTGTCGCGTTACCGGCGCATTCAGCAGGCCTGGCAGGGGAGCGCGGTGGTCCCGGTCAACTCGCGGGGGTCCTGCGGCGGGTGCCACCGCCAGATCCCCCCGCAAATGTACAACGTCCTCCTCAAGCAGAACTCGCTCGAGTCCTGTCCCTACTGCAATCGGTTCATTTACGTGGACGTTGTCGAACAGGACGACGCGGCCCACGGGTGACGTCCGGCATGGAACCCGCGTACCGGGCGCTGCTCGCCTCCGGAGACATCGTTCGTCGGGCACGCAACCTTTTGGACTCGCTGGCGGAATGTCGGCTTTGCCCCCGGGAGTGTGGAGCCGACCGCCTCTCAGGCGACCTGGGAGAGTGTGGCGTGGGGAGGTTTGCGCGGGTCTCCGCGGCCTTCCCGCATTTCGGCGAGGAGGCGGTGCTCGTGGGGAAGGCGGGCTCCGGGACCATCTTCTTCTCGGAGTGCAATCTCCGCTGCGTCTTCTGCCAGAACTACGACATCAGCCATGGAGGCGAGGGAGACGAGGTCTCGGACGAAGGGCTCGCGGCCCGGATGCTCGCCTTGCAAGAGCAGGGGTGCCACAACATCAACCTGGTGACCCCAACCCACGTGGTGGCCCAAGTGGTCTCGGCCCTCGCCATCGCCGCTTCCCGTGGCCTCCGCATCCCGATTGTGTACAACACGTCGGCCTACGACGCGGTGGACACGCTTCGTGCCCTGGAAGGGCTCGTAGACATCTACATGCCGGACTTCAAGTACTGGAGTTCGAAGGCATCCGAGAAATACCTGACCGCGGCGGACTACCCGGAGGTTGCGCGGGCCGCGATTCGCGAGATGCATCGCCAGGTCGGGGACCTGATGGTGGAGCGTGGGGTCGCGGTTCGGGGGCTGCTCGTCCGACACCTTGTCATGCCGGGCGGAGTCGCGGAAGCCATCCAGATCGTGAGGTTTCTGTCCGAACTGTCCCCCAGGACCGCCATCAACGTGATGGCGCAGTATCGCCCACTCGGTGAGGCCTTGCGTCACCAGGAGATCGCGCGCCGCCCAACCCTGAGCGAGGTGGAGGCCGTCAGGCGGGCCGCGATGGAGGCGGGCCTGACGCTTCTGTAAGGGGCGTGGCCACAAACTTGCCGCCCGGGGATCCTTGGGCCTATGATCGTCTTTGGCGACTGACGGTACCGTCTTGGGGCTGGAGTACGAGGCCGGCAGGGGACCCGAAAGGCGCGTCGGGCCGGGCGGAGACGTGTGATGGTCTGTCCAAACTGCGGGGCCGAGCAGCCCGAGTCGTTCGAGTGCCTACGGTGCGGGATCGTATTCGCCCGCTGGGAGGAGCATCAGGCGAAGGTGCGCGAGGGCCGCGCGCGGGCAAGGTCAGGGTGGACTCGGCCCCTCGGGATGACCGCCAAGTTCGGAAGGCTCGCAGTGGGTTTCGCGTGCGTGGGCCTCGCCATCCTCATGTTTTTGAGCGGGAAGGCCCTCCGGGCGGTCGGGCCGTTCCTCGCCTTCGCGTTCTTCGTCGGTGCTGGCCTGTACTTCATGGTGTCGGTTCGCGGGCGCATCCCCGCGTGGCGCTTTGGGGTGGAATCCCTTGTGCTAGCCGGCGGGTCGGTTGTGTTCGTCTTGGCCTTGCCCGACGTCTTCTCGCTGGGGCATCCGATGTACCGCTCCACGGTGACCGCACGGCCCCCCAGTCCGGTGAGGCTCGTACTGGAGGCGGCCCGCCTGCGGGTGTCCCATGTGCGCGAGTTTTTGACGGCACGCGAGTTTGCGGACACCGCAGAGGCCGTCGAGTTGTCGCGACGGATCCAGGATGACCCGACCGAGGCACCGTACCGGGCACTGCCCGGAGAGGAGGCGGACCTCGTCTATCCCGTGTACGCGCGGCTTGCGGCGCTCAGGCCCCTCCTCGACACGCTGAACCGCCGCCTCCCCCGGGAACTGCCCAAGGGCCCGGGCGCATGGGTTCCGGCCGCGGTCGCCCAGGATGTCATGGCCGCGCTCGACGCGGTCGAGCGAGAAGTCGCACGCCTGGAGCGGGTCCTCGACGCGCGGGAAGGGGAGGGGGCCCCCCCTATCGAGGCGCCGTGACGGACGATTTCGAGACTCCCTACAGCCCAGCGCACGCGAGGTTGCGCAGGAGCGTCACGGTCTGACCGCCCTGGTCTGCTGTCGCGATGTCAGGGCAGGAGTCCGCGTCGAGGTCGGCCACCATCATCCGGACCGGAGAGACCCCCACCGGGTAGCGAAACGCCTCGCTGAAGCGGCCTTGGGCCAGGTTCAGATACACCGTCACCATCGCATCTTGCTCGTCGAGGACCACGATGTCGGCGTAGCCATCCCCATTCACGTCGCGCAGGGCGAGGTCTGCAGGCCCGCGACCCGTATGGCCAAGATAGGCGGGCGGCGCATACTGAACCGCATCCCCGACCTTCCCGAGGGCCCGCACGACCGCGACGTCGCTCTCCAACAGGACCACGATCTCGGGGTAAGGGTCCTCCGGGGAGCCGATGGGGGCGTCCAGGACCTCAGCGGCGATACGCTTGGGGTTCTGCCCGACCGCGAACTCCTCTGCCTCACCCTCTCCGGCTTTGAAGAGCCCTGCCCCCTTTGCGAAGAAGACCGTGAACTCCCCCGACTGGCCGTAGGTCATGACCACATCGTAGTTCGACCCACCTGTCAGGCGGGACGCGGCCAGGGCCGAGGGTTTCTGGTTTTCGTTCACCGGATAGAGGACCCCCTCCTGGATCTTGAATGTCCCGTCACCCTCCCCCACGAACGGCTGGAAAAGAAGGACCGGCTCCCCGCCCGCAGCGGTCAAGAACTTCGCGATGACCGCGAGGTCGAGGACGCCTGGTTTTCCAGACTCGCGCTTGAGGTCCGCGACCACCGCCAGGGTCGGCGCGCTCCCGGCCCACAGCCCGTTCTGGAGGTCCTGGCCTGTCACGGGGTCGTTGCCCTGCTTGAGGGACGCTTTCAGGTGAGAGAAGCCCTCGACGAACAACAGTCTCCCCATGGTCGGGTCCTTCGCGTCGGCCGCACTCGTGGTCTGCGAGGGCACCAGCAGGTCGTCGTAGCCGTTCTTGTCAAGGTCCGCGCTCAGGAGGTCCGTCGGGTTCTGGACGCGGGCGTCCACGAGCCCTGCCTTCTGTGTGGGCAGGCGCGTGTCCTCCGACGACGCGATGAGATAGACGCTGGCCTTTCCGCCCTCCCCGCCGAGGAGCGCGAGGTCCCGGTGGCTGGGCAGCGCAGCCAGGGGCTTGAGATACCGGCCCGCCGTGACCGCGAGGGGGCGGAATCCCAAGCGCACCATCGGAACACCCGTGAACCCGCGCGCAGAACCTGGCTGCGCGGCGAGGACCTGGGCCTTCTGGTTTGTCCGATCCAGGATGACGATGTCTGGTCGAGGGCCGCCCGTCACGCGGGCGAAGGTGGCGTCCGCGGCCTGCTGTCCGGCGAGGTAGGCGGCACCCTCCTCGTACCCGTTGCCGTTGCCCCAAAACAGCAACACCAGCGCGGAACCCGGACACCATGCGAGGAGGTCATGCCTGCCGTCCCCATCCGCGTCCGCGCTCGCGAGCCCGGAGGGGGTCAGACTGCTCGGGTACTGCTGCACCACCGCGAGCGCCCCGAGCCCGGCTCCCGGGTCCGGGCTGACCAGAAACAGGGAGTTCCGATCCGCGTCCGCCACCACGACCGAGTCGCCCTTGCCAGCGCCAAGGGGGGGGCCAGGGACCATGGCCTTAATCGTGCTCAACGATTGAAGCTCGTCTCCGGATTCGTACTGAAGGTCTGTGTTGACGCCGACCAATAGGGTCCCACTGGTCCGGTTCACTGGAAACACCGTGACCACACCCGAGGCGCGGCGGGTGACCATCACGTCATTGTCCCCGTCCGCCGTGAAATCCCCGATGGCAATCAGGTTGGGCTCGATCACGCCACCATACGCGCTGAATCCCGACCACGACCCGGCTGGGCCCGAGGCCTTGGACAGGGCGACCGCGACCGATGCCCCGGCCTTGTTGAGCGCGACCGCGAGGTCCGGCTGGCTGTCTCCGTTCAGGTCACCGACCGCGACATCATTGACGCGCCCGTCCAGGGTCGCCTTCCACGAGACAGGCAAAAATGAGCCGGAGGCAGCCTGCGGAACAAACTGAAGTGCGGCCTTGTCGCCGGTCTCCGAGGTGACCAGGAGCACGTCATCGAGTCGGTCCCCGTTCAGGTCCGCAACCCGCGCCAGGGACACCGCGTTCGTGACGAGCGATGCCCCCACGTTGAAGGTTTTTTTAGGTGAGGGCAGCAGGAGATGGGCGCCCTTGTTTCCCCAGCAGAGAAGCCCCGCACCCTGCATGGTCTCGATCCCCACCACCCGCTCGCAGGCCAGGTCCTTTGGCAGGGTCCATTCCGAGGCCGTCAGGAAGGCCGGGGGCGGCACAAAGTTGACCGTGTACGACAAGGGAGAGGGCATCGTGTTGCCGGCCAAATCGCTCGCCGTGATCTCGACCTTGTTCTTTCCGATCAGGAGTTCGTGTGTCGGGACCGTCACCGGGTTCTGGAGTCCGCTCGCGGGCTTGACCAGATCCGCGACCGCATCCCCGTTCACGCGGATCACGACGTGCGCGGTTCCCACGCCTTTCCCGTCGGTGACAGAGACCCTCACTACGAGGTCAGAGTAGAAGTTCGAGTTCGGCGGGGTACTCGGCGGATAGAGCGCCACCGTGGGAGGCGAGTTGTCCACCGTGACCGGGACGCCCGACGAGCCCTTTCGGCCGTCCGCGGCCTCGACCTGGCAGAAGAAGGTGTGCGGGCCATCCTCGACCAACCTCGAGTCTGCCGTGATCGTCACCGTCCCGTCCGCGGGGACCGTCTGGACCTCACCGACCTTCACTGGCGCCTTCCCCGGGGGCAAGAAGGCAAAGACCACCCGCGAGATCGCCTCCCCCTTCGGGTCGCTCGCCACGGCCCGGACATCGAAGGTCCCCGTGAGGATCCGGTTGGCCGTGGGCTTCTGGATGGTGCACGTGGGACTCTCCTCTGCCGGCACTTCGGAGTCCTCGATCCTGTCGTCCTCGTAGGTGTCCAGCGGCCAGGGAGGCGGCCTCCTGTTCTCCTTCGAGCCACACCCGGCGAGGATGAGAGTCAGGCATAGCGCTGTCCGCAAGCCTCGCATCGTCCCTCTCGCCATCACTGCCCGCCTCAACCAGACCCGCCCCGATCTTCCGGGAAGAGCCCGAAACCGTCAAGAAAACGGCAGCGCCCGAATCCACGATCAGCGTTCGCAGTTCGCGAACTCGGGGAACTCGGGGGCGACCTGGAGTTGCAAGCACCTGCGAGCGACCAGAGGGAACGGTTGCGCCCTTGACAACTCGGGGGGAGTCGCGCAGACTGCTTCCGGCTGCCGGCGTGTGGCCGGTGAGGGATTTCGACTCTGGAGGACGACGATGGCCCTGAAGATCACCGAGGACTGCACGGCCTGCGACGTGTGCGTCGAGGAGTGCGATGTGAATCACGCGATCAGCGAGGGGGACCCGATCTACGTGATTGATCCGGACAAGTGTACGGAGTGCGTCGGGATCGCGGACGAACCGAAGTGCCAGCCCGTGTGTCCCGTCGAGTGCATCGTCCCCGACCCAGACCACCAGGAGACCAAGGAGCAGTTGATGGAGAAGTTCAAACGGCTCCACGGCTGACCGGGCGGCGCGGGGCCACCTCCGATCTTTCGAGCGGCGGAGGCGACTCGATGTGTGCTAGATTGATCGCCGACTTCAGGGAGGTGACTCCATGGTCCGGACTGGATTGGTTGTGGCTGTCTCGGCCTTGGCCCTGTCGCTTGGGACGTGTCAGAAGGTCAAAATGAAACTCGGCATTGGGGAAGTGGTAACCAACCCCGAGCCCGGCACACCGGAGGCCGTGGTTCAGGAGGTCCTGCGCGCGGCACTCAACCCCGACGAAGAGGCGGGTTGGGAGCACTTCGTGAAGTTCCTCCATTCGGAGGAACTGGACAGCCCCGTGGCGATGAACCACTGGAGAAATTTGAAATTCCCGGCTCTCTGCAAGAAGGCGATCCATCTGGTCCAGGACCCGGCCTCCGTCACGTTCGTGATTATGGACCGCCGCGAGGAGCCACCATCCCTGATCCTCATGGTCAAGAACGCGAAGAGCGAGTTGCCCACACCATGCAAACTCCGCCAGGACCCCTCCGCGGGCAACGCATGGAAGGTCTTCGGCTCCTGCTTTTAGCTCACATGGTCAGAGCCATAATCGCCTTGCAGGTGTGCAGGCGGTTCTCGGCCTCTGGATAGACGCGGGACTGCGGTCCGTCAATGACCTCGTCGGTCACCTCGTAGCCTCGATCCGCAGGCAGGCAGTGCATGTAGATCGCATCCTTGTGGGCGATGGCCATGCGCCGCCGGTCGCAGATCCAATCCTTGTAGCGGGCCGCGATGGCCAGGGCCTCCTCTGGCCTTCCGAAGAGGCTCTCGATCCCCCAAGATTTCGGATAGACGACGTGCGCCCCCTCGAAGGCCGCGTCCATCGAGTCCACGACCTCGAAGCGCCCCCCACTGCGCTCCGCGTTCTCGCGCGCCAGGCGCATGGGCTCCTCCATCAGGCGGAACTCCGGCGGGTGTGCAAGGGTGACGTGCATCCCGAACCGGGTCATCAGCATGATCAGTCCCTGGGGCACGCTCATGGGCTTCGCGTACGAGGGGGCGTAGGCCCATGTGACGGCGATCTTGAGCCCCTTGAGGTTGTGGCCGAACTCCTCGCGGATCGTCATGAGGTCCGCGAGCGTCTGGAACGGGTGGTCCACGTCGCACTGCATGTTCAGGACCGGGACCGTGGCCCAGCGGGCGACCTCCCGCATGTAGGCGTTGCCCTCGCCAGGGACCAGGTCGTGCCGGATCGCAATGGCGTGCCCATACGAGGACAGGATGATGCCCGTGTCCTTTGGGCTCTCGCCGTGTGCGATCTGCGAGGTCTCTGCCGCGATGTAGTGCGCGTGACCCCCGAGCTGCGTGATCCCCGCCTCGAACGAGTTGCGTGTCCGCGTGGACTTGTCGAAGAACAGAAGGAAGATCGTCTTGTCGGGCAGGATGCGGTGGGGGATCCCCTGCCGGAACATCTTCTTGAGGTCCCACGACAACTCCAGCGCCCGCTCCAGTTCTTCGTCTGTCCACTCCGCAGTGGTGATGTAGTCGCGACCCTTCAAGTCTGTCACCATGATGCCCTCCCGCTTCTACAAAACCTCGCCGCTCGGTCATGAGGCCAGGACCATGGCCTGGCCACACAGTGGGCACGGGACCCGCCCGCGCGCGGTTTGTTGCGTCCTCGGGATACGGACCCCGCACCGCTCGCACATGAGGAAGACCCGCACGTATGACGTCCGCCTCTCCGCCTCGGACCGGCCATCTCGCATCCTCGGTGCTTTAGGTCCCTGTCCGGCGGACCTCGGGCCCCTCGGTCTCTCCGCGCCGCCGGTGTCCTCGGGCCTGGGTGCCGAAAGCGACAGGGGCTCGGCCGGTGCCACCTCCACCCCGAATGCCTTCAGCACGACCCGGCGCACGGCCCTCGCGGACTCGATGGCCGTGGCCAGGCACTGGGGACTCAGCGTCTCGCCAGAGGTCTTGAGGACGCCGGCCAACGACTCCACCGGTCCGGCCAGGTCCGCGACCCCCTCCAGGTCCTGGACCGCCTCGAAGACCCCCTTCACGTCCAGGCGGACAGGCACGCTCCGCCCCGCCGTGCGGGCCAGGGCACGCAAGTACTTCTCTGCCGCCTGTCCTGCGTGCCACACCGCCATCGCACCGCCACCCGGTGTCCTGGCAAGGGCGACCGCATCCTCAAGGTCCGCCTCCGCCTCCTCACGAACCTCCATCACCTCCGGGTCGTTGGGAGAACACCGCCCCCCGGGACCCCCTCCCGCGGACTGGTCCTTGTGCGTCTTCCTCATCCTGTCTCCTCGATGTCGCGATGGATCACCCGCACCGCGTGACCTCGGTCCCTCAACCACGCAGCGACCGCCTCCGCGACCGCCACCGACCGATGCCGCCCCCCAGTGCAGCCGAACGCCAATGTCAGGAGGGGCTTGCCCTCCCGCTCGTGTTGTGGGATGGAGAACCCGATAAGGCCCGTCAGTTTGTCGAAAAAGTCCATCCACTCCGGCTGGCCCGTGACGAAGGCTTGCACCTCCGGGTCCAGTCCGCTCCTCGCACGCAGGCCATCCACGAAGTAGGGGTTTGGTAAGAACCGGCAATCGAAGACGTAATCACTCTCGCGGGGTACCCCGTGGCGGTAGCCGAACGAGACCACCGTGAGATTCATCCGTCCCGAGGTCTGCGGGTCATAGGCCTGCTGGATCAGGGCCTTCAACTGGTGCACGTTCAGTTCCGAGGTCTCGACCACCCAGTCCGCCTGGGCGCGCACCTCCTGGAGCATCCTCCGTTCCTTCGTGATGGCGTCGGCCAGCGACACCGCCTCCCCGCTCAGAGGATGCCGCCGCCGTGTCTCGGAGTACCGCCGGATCAGGACCTCGTCCGTCGCGTCCAGAAAGATCACGTCGAGGCGGTGACCCAGGGCCCGGACCTCCTTCATGGCCTCTGCGAAGGCGGCAAGGAAGCCCCGCTCGCGGATGTCCACACCGAGCGCCACGCGCCGCACCTCTTCGTGGCGCTCGGCCAGCACCAAAAACTTGTCGAGCAGCACGATGGGCAGGTTGTCCACGCAGAAGAAGCCGGCGTCCTCGAGGGCCCGGATCGCGGTGGTGCGGCCCGACCCGGACATCCCGGTGACAATCACGACGTGGGCCTGGCCCATGGGATACCCCGACCGAAACGGAGTGCCTGCGAGCGTGTCGCCTCGCTCACCCCGCCCTGCGCTTGCGCTCACGCACGCGGTTCTTGCGGCGGAGCATCTGGCGCTCGAGTTTGTCAATCACGAGGTCAATCGTCGGATAGAGGTCCGTGGTCTTCTCGGAGCACTTAAATATCTCGCCCAGGGCGTTCACGAGCACGTCAATCAGCGTCCAGGCCTTCTCGGTGGCGATGGTCACCCGGATGTCCGCCTCGCGACCGTTCAAGTACTTTTGAAGGCGCGACTCCATCCGCTCCCGGATCAGGTCCTTGAGCGCATCGCTCCCCTCGAACTGACGGAACGTGAAGGAGAATTGCATTTGCCTCACCTCCGAAAGTCACCCTAGTTCGGCCCCCATTCGGGCCCCGGTGCGGGGCCTCTTACACAATCGCCCGCCGGCGAGAAGAGGGGGGGATCCCCAGCATCTGCCGGTATTTCGCCACGGTCCGCCGGGCAATGACCGTGTTCTCCCGACGCAAGACCTTCACGATTTCCTGGTCGGACAGGGGCCTGCGGGGGTCCTCATTCTCCACCAACTCCTTGATGCGGGCCTTGACCGCCTCGGACGACACGTCCTCCCCCGTCACACTCCCGATGCGGCTGTTGAAGAAATACTTCAATTCAAAAATGCCACGGGGCGTGTGCACGTACTTGTTCGTCGTGACGCGGCTGATCGTGGACTCGTGCATCCCCACGTCCTCGGCCACGTCCCGCAACACGAGCGGCCGCAGATGGCTGACGCCCTTCTCGAGGAACGCCCGCTGAAAGCGCATGATGCTCTCGGTCACCTTCCGGATCGTGCTCTGGCGCTGCTGGATCGAGCGGATCAGCCACATGGCGGACTTGAGTTTCTCCTGCACGAACTCGCGGGCCTTGTCCGACCCGGGGCCGCTTAGGGCCTGCTCGTAATACGGGCTGATCCGGAGGCGAGGCAGACCATCCTCGTTCAGGACAGTGACGTACTCGTCGCCGACCTTGAACACGTACACGTCCGGCTGAATGTAGACCACATCGTCACTCGAGAAGGCCCGCCCGGGCTTGGGCTCCATTCCCTGAACCGTCTCGACCAGGACCTTGACCTCCTCCAGCGAGCACTTGAGCCCCCGCGCGATCGCGGCAAAGTTCCTGCGCTCCAAGTCGGGGAGGTGCCGCTCGATAAGCCTCGCGAGCCTGTCGTTGTCGGGATGGTAGGTCCGGGCCTGGATCAGCAGACATTCCCGCAAGTCCCTTGCGCAGACGCCGACCGGGTCAAAGGTCTGCACCCGGGCCAGGGTCCGTTCCACGGCCTGAGGCGATGCGCCGGTCGCCTGTGCGACCTCCTCCAGGGTCACTCCAGTAAGATACCCGGCCTCGTCCAGGTTGCCGATCAAAAAGGCCCCGATACGGCGCTCCTCCTCGTCGAGGTCCGACAGCCGCAACTGCCACAAGAGGTGTTCTTGGAGTGTCTGTCGGCGGGTTACCGAGGCCTCGAGCGAGGGGAGCTCCTCGTTCGTGACTCGGATCTGCGGCCCTGTCCCGAAACGGTTGTACTCCTCGACGTACCTCCGCCAGGCCTCGATATCGCCTCGACCGAGCGGGCTCTCTGTTTGGCGACCCGGATCGGTCACGGTCCCTGGGGCCTCCTGTGCGACCGTCCGTTCTCCGTCCTCGCCTTCGGTGCGGACCTCCTCCAGTGACACGGTCTCGGAGTCGCCCGGCTCCTCCTCGAGAACGGGGTTCGACTCCAGTTGCTGGCGGATCTCCTCTGCGAGCTCGAGCCGAGACAACTGAAGCATCCGGATCGCAAGTTGCAACTGGGGAGTCAGGACCAGTTTCTGGAGGAGTTTCTGCGTGAGTTCCTGGCGGATCTCCATCATGGTCCTACGCTGTCCCGGGGCCTCGCGCGTCGCCCCCCTGTCGGACCCTTGCCTCCCATCGTCCGACCGCTCCATAATCTATAGCATCCGGCACGATCCTTGTAAAGACGCGCAACTTCCCCTAGAATGCCCCCGACGCGATGGCTGGCAATCGCAACAGAGTTCGACTCATCAGGCCAATCCGTTTCGGGCCTTCTGTGGAGGTCTGGGAGGCGCGGTGGCGGGGGCGTCGGGTCGTGGCGCGCCGCTACCCCTCGGGAGGTCCCCCTCCGGGATGGCCGCCGCCCCCGGACCCCGAGGTCCTGCGGGTGATGAACCACGCCACTGTCCAGCGGTTTCACGATGAGGTCGAGGACGAGACAGGCGCGCGGGTCCAGGTCTTCGCGTGGCACGGGGGCGAGACCCTGCAGGACCTCCTTCGCGAGGGAACGTGCGTGTCGCCCAGCGCGTGTCGCGCCATCATCCACTTTGCGGCTTCGGGGCTGTCCTGGCTCCACGGGCGCGGCCCTGCCTCACCGGTTCTCCACGGGGATGTAGCGCCGGGGAACCTGCTGGTGACGGGGACTCACTGCATTTGGCTGGACGTGCAAGCATCGAGGCCAGGGCACCTGCCAGGAGGCCCCGGGGTGGTATTCGGGACCTTGCCCTATCTCGCCCCGGAGGTTCTGCGCGGGGAGCCGCCCCGGGAGCCCTCCGAGGTCTTCTCGCTGGGCGTCATCGGGCTCGAGATGCTGACCGGAGCCCTGCCCTGGAAGCAGGCCCGCTCCCCTAGCGAGGTCCTGGCCGCACACGAACGCGAACTCCGCATCCCGAGCACACCCGGATGGCCCGCGACCGCGGTCGCCACATTGCACGCCATGCTCGCCTTGGAGCCCTCGGCCCGGCCCCCGGCAAGCGAGGTCTTCCTGGCGATGAATCCATAGGGCAGGGTAGGGTTCTACTGCTTCTCCTCGATCTCCCGGATCTGCTCGTACAGTTTGCGCACGGCGCGCGGGGGGTCCTTCGGGATCACCACGTCGAGCCGCACCCACAGGTCTCCTCGGCCCCGGCCCTGGAGCCTCGGCATGCCCTCGCCCGCAACCCGGATCGCGTCGCCCGGCTGGGTCCCCGGAGGGACCTTGACCTCGACCTGGCCGAACACGCCCGGCACGCGCAGGCGAGTCCCTAGCACCGCGTCCGGGACCCCGATGCTCGCCTCGTACAGGAGGTCGTCTCCCTGGCGCTTGAGGTGAGGGTGGTCGCGGACCTCGATCACCACGTACAGGTCTCCAGAGACACTGCCCGCTCGCCCACGCCCGCCGGCCCCGGACACCCGAAGGGTATTCCCCGTCTCCACCCCAGGTGGGACCTGGACCCGGACCCGCTCGTCCACGTGCTGCCGCCCGGTACCCCGACAGTCCGGGCACGGCGAACGTATCACCCGGCCCGCCCCTCGGCACTGGGGGCATGTGGTCGCGATGGTGAATAGCCCCTGGGAGTGGGCTACCCGTCCCTGCCCGCGGCACACCGGACACACGATGGGCGCGGTCCCTGGCGCCGCGCGGCTCCCCCCGCACGTCTGGCAGGGGTACTCCCGCGACAACGTCACCTCGTGCTCCCCGCCCCGTGCGGCCTCCTCCAGGGACAGGCTCAGCACCACCTGCTGGTCTCGGCCCCGGCCCGCCTGGGAACGCGCCCGAGTACGCCCCATGCCGAAGAGGTCCCCGAACGCCCCCCCGAACAGGTCCATAAATTGCGAAAAGATGTCGTCCGGGTCGAACTGAAACCCGCGCCCCCGGAGGCCGTCTGCCCCGTACCGGTCGAAGACCTCGCGCTTCTCGGGGTCGGACAGGACCGCGTATGCCTCGGAGATCTCCTTGAACCGCTCCTCGGCTTGCGGGTCGTTCGGGTTGCGGTCCGGGTGGTACTGGATGGCGAGCCGCCGGTAGGCCTTTTTGATCTCCTCGGGTGTGGCGTTGCGCGAGACCCCAAGCACCTCATAGTAATCCCGCGCGGCCACGAATGCCCTCCCGTGTTCCGCGAGGGCGTCCGGGGAGGTGTCACTCCTTCCCCGGCCCCTCCACGAGTTCGATCAGGACCCCCCCCGTGCTCTTCGGGTGCAGGAACATGACGTGCGTGCCATGAGCCCCCTGCCCCGAATCCCCGCCGACCATGTGCGCCCCAACGGCGCGGCATGACGCGACCGCGTTCCCGAGTGCCTCGGGCCGAAATGCCAGATGGTGGAGGCCCTCGCCGCGCCTCGCAAGAAACCCGGACACCTCCGAGTCCTCGCGAAGGGGCTGCACGAGTTCGATTCGGGCATCCCCGGCCCTCAAGAACGCGACTCGAAGTCCCCGCTCGGGCAGGTCCTCGACACCGTCGAGGTCCAGGCCCAGGCCGTCGCGGTACAAGGCGATGGCCCGCTCCAGGTCGCGCACCACTACCGCCACGTGGTCCAGCCGGGTCGTGACACCCTCCTTTCACGAAAAGGGGCGGCCCCGCATGCCCTGCGCTTCCGGGGCCGCCCGTTGGCACTCCCGCACGAGACCCTTGGCCGGGGCCTTTAGAAGTCCATGTCCCCGCCACCCATGCCGTGGCCGCCACCACCCGGCAGCGACTCTTCCTTCTTGGGCTTCTCCGTGACCACGCACTCGGTCGTCAGGAGGAGGGACGCCACACTCGCGGCCTTCTCGAGCGCGATGCGCGTCACCTTGGTCGGGTCAATGACTCCGGCCTCGACCAGGTCCTCGAACTTGTCCGTCAGGGCGTTGTATCCGAATGTCTTGCTCTTGGACTCCCGCACCTTCTGGACCACCACGGACCCCTCAACGCCGGCATTCTCGGCGATCATGCGGATCGGCTCCTCGATAGCCCTGCGCACGATGTCCACCCCGACCTTCTGATCGATCGGGAGGTCCTTCAAGGCGTCGAGCGCGTTCTGGCAGTGGAGCAACGCCACGCCACCACCGACGACGATCCCTTCCTCGACCGCGGCCCGGGTCGCGTGGAGGGCATCCTCGACGCGGGCCTTCTTCTCCTTCATCTCGGCCTCGGTCGCGGCGCCGACCTTGATCACCGCCACACCCCCCGCCAGTTTCGCCAGGCGCTCCTGGAGTTTCTCGCGGTCGTAATCGCTCTTGGTGTCCTCGATCTGCGCCTTGATCTGGTTGATGCGGCCCTTGATGTCCGCGGGCTTGCCATGGCCCTCCACGATGGTCGTGTTGTCCTTGTCCATCACGACCTTCTTCGCGCGGCCGAGGTCACTCACCCGGACGTTCTCGAGCTTCATCCCGAGTTCCTCGGAGATGACCCGACCGCCGGTCAGGATCGCGATGTCCTCGAGCATGGCCTTGCGCCGGTCTCCGAAGGCCGGGGCCTTGGCCGCAGCCGCCTGGAGGGTCCCGCGAAGCTTGTTCACGACGAGGGTGGCCAGGGCCTCGCCCTCGACCTCCTCCGCGATGACCACGAGCGGCTTGCCCATCTTGGCGATCTGCTCGAGGAGCGGCAAGAGGTCCTTCAGTGACGAGATCTTCTTGTCGTAGATCAGGATGTAGGGGTCCTCGAGGACAACCTCCATCCGTTCGGGATCCGTCACGAAGTAGGGCGACAGGTACCCACGGTCGAACTGCATCCCGTCCACGGTCTCGAGGGTGGTCTCCATGGCCTTCGCCTCCTCGACCGTGATGACCCCCTCCTTGCCGACCTTCTCCATCGCCTCGGCGATGATCTTGCCGATCTCCTCGTCGTTGTTGGCCGAGATGGTCCCGACTTGGGCGATCTCCTTGAAATCCTTCGTCGGTTTGGAGATCTTTTTGAGCTCGTCCACGACGACCCGAACGGCCTTATCAATCCCGCGCTTGACGTCCATCGGGTTGTGGCCCGCGGCCACCATCTTGATCCCCTCGCGGTAGATCGCCTGCGCCAGGATCGTCGCGGTCGTGGTCCCGTCCCCGGCCTCGTCGGAGGTCTTGGAGGCGATCTCCTTGACCATTTGGACACCGATGTTCTCGAACTTGTCCTTGAGCTCGATCTCCTTGGCGACGGTGACGCCATCCTTAGTCACGGTGGGAGAACCCCACGACTTCTCGATGACTACGTTGCGCCCGCGGGGGCCGAGCGTCACCTTCACCGTATCCGCGAGCGTGTTCACGCCCTTGAGGATCCGGGCGCGGGCCACCTCTCCGAACGCCAACTCCTTCGCTGCCATGATGCACCTCCTTGGCCCGTCAGCCCATCATTCCAGGACCGCCAGGATCTCGTCCTCGCGCACGATGATGTGCTCCTCACCCTCAATCTTGATCTCGCTCCCCGAGTACTTCCCGATAAGCACGCGGTCCCCTTCCTTCACGGCGGGCTTCCGGAGCTCCCCGTTATCGAGGATCTTTCCCGGTCCCACGGCAATGACCTTGCACTCCTGGGGTTTCTCCTTGGCCGTGTCCGGGATAATGATCCCGCCCGCGGTCTTCTCCTCGACCTCGAGGCGCTTCAACAAGACCCGATCCTGCAGCGGCTTCACCTTCATGATCGTCCTCCTTGAGACTCGTCACCTTGACTTGCGACCCTGCCCCCTAGGGACTCCCGTATCCGCCCCATGCGGTGACACCGCAGGGTCGCCCATGCGCGGGGAATCAATAATCACCCTTTTTCGGAACGCAAGAGGGGGATGGATTCCCTCCCGGTCCGTCGCGCCGCCTCCCCCGGTCCGTGGGCCTGCACTCGTAGGCCAGGGTGCGCACTGTGGAGGCCAGCGGATTCTCTGGGCCCGGCAAGGCCGAGAGCACCGACCCGGCCCGGTGCAGGACACCGGTCTCGACCAGGTGCGACAGGACCGCCTCCAGGCGGCTGGACAGTCCCCCGTAGCGGGCCGCGACCTCCTCGACGTCAAAGCAGCCGTCCGAGGTCAGGGCGCACGCCATGTCCATCGCAGCCTCAAGCTCCAAGGTGTGGGTCTGGAACACGTAGGGTGGCGTCACCGGTCCTGGTCCCGAGGGCTGCCTCTGGTAGCCGCAGACCCCGTGCATCTTGGAATGGGAATAGACGCCGACCCCGGGGTGGAGAAGGTGACACGGTTGCGAAAGGAGTAGAAATCAAGCCACTCGTCCCACCGGCGCCGCAACGTCCGTCGTACGAACACGCACACTGCGGGTCGGATCACGCAGGCATAGTCGGAGTGGATGGCAGGGACCTCCTCGGCCCACCGGGTCACCTCGGCCACGTAGCGATTCTCGACCTCCTCGCGCTTGTTCTTCGGACCGAAACACTCGGGTGGTCACGCAGTCGTGGACCAGTTGCACGGTGATGGTCTCGGGTCCCCACCGCAGCACCTCGTCGAGCCCGGCCCAGAACGACTCCCGGGTCTCGTCCTCCAGCCCGAAGATCAGGTCCACGTTGACCTCATCGAACCCGACCTCGCGGACCATCTCGTACGCCCGCCGCGACACTTCGGGACCGCCCTGGGGGCGCCCCACCCGGACCAGGACCTCGCGGTTCATGGTCTGCACCCCGAGGGAGATGCGGTTGATGCCCGCGTCCCGCGCGGCCTCGAGCCGGTTGCGACGTGTCAGTTCCTGGGCAAACTCCACGCATCGCACCGCGCCGTCAGCGAAGCGGAACGATGGTTGACCGCGTCGAGCACCTCGCTCAACATGGCCGCAGACAGGAGGTCCGGGGTTCCGCCCCCTACGTACAACCTCCGAAACGTCGTGCCCGCGAAGGTCGGGGCGAGCTCTGCGATCCCGCGGAGGACATCCTCCCGGGACGCTGCGAGGTCGCCCCGCGATCGCAGGGCGTCGCTGCTGCAATCGCAGTAATGACACTTGCGAGCACAGAATGGCACGTGCAGGTGCAGGACGATGCTCTCCGCGAACCAGGAGCCAGCGAGGAACCCTTCCCAGGTCCGCAGAAGGGCATCGAAACTCACGGGGACAGGCGGATACCCCGGCACCGAGAGGTTCGAATACGGGTCCGGAAAGTATCCAAGAATTCTCACCCGCATGTCCCGGCCGCTGCCCGCTATCGCGTCCGATGATTGCCGAGCGCGACCATGAGGGAAAGCGACGTGGACAAATCGCCCCGGATCAAGACAATGGAGGCGTCGTCGGGGGGAAAGAACGGCACTTGCGGGAGGTGAACGTGCCTTGCCCCGAGGCGCCCCGTGCGAGTCGGACCTGGCCCTGGGTCGCGGTTACCCTCGCGCTCCTAGGCATCGTCCTCCTGTCGGTGCCACTGGACCGCGTGGTCGAGGCGCTCGCCTGGATCGGGCCCGGGCCCACGCTTCTCGCCGTCGTTGTGTGCGTGGTGGACGGGACCCTCGTTGATGCCGACCGGCTCCGGCGCGTGTGTCGCCATCTCGGGCTGGACATGTCGCTTTGTGAGGCGGCAGGCCTGGCCATCCCCGCCACCGCGTTCGGGATCGTGGCCCCCTTCCAGGTGGACGAGGTCCTCAAGGCGCGACAACTGAATATGCAACACGGTCGTCCCTTTGCCGAGGCCCTCGGGATCGTGGCGACCGAGCGCGGATTCAGTCTGGTCGCGCACGCTTCGCTGCTGGCAGGCGGCCTCTCGGGGCTGTGGCGGGGTCCCCCCGGCGCCTCCGAGTGCCTTTTGGTGGCGCTCGGAACCGCGTTCTCCGGTGCAGTGCTCCTCCTGCTCGCGCGCGCCCTCGCCTCCTGGCGCACGGTGGCAGACCACCGCCTCTTCGGTGCGGTGGCGGGACCGTATCGAAGACTCTCTCCCGGATTTATCGTCGCGATGTTCGCGTACGCACTCGGCGTGGACCTCAGTGTGGTCGCCACCCTTCAGGTCATGGCCAACGCGGCCGGTCTCGATGTCCCGTTTGCGGCTCTTCTCGTGCTCCGGCATGGCTCCGTGCTCCTCGCGAAGGTCCCGGTGACGGTGGGGGGATACGGGCTGCGGGAGGGGTCCCTCGCGCTGGGCCTCGCTGCCTACGGAGAGGCCCCTGCTGCGGTCGCGGTCGCCCTGTGGTTCGGGGTGTGCGCGAACCTGGTCCCGTCTCTGGTCGCCCTGCTGTTTCGGCCCTTTGTGGCCCGGTCCGTGGAGAGACTCCGAGAGGACCTGGCCCTGGGCCTGCGCGAGGTCTGGGTTCTCCTGGCCTCACGAGACAAACGAACGTCCGACTCCGGACCGGATGGCGAGGTCAAGCCCCCCTGTTGAGGACCGCGCTCACGAGCATCCGCGCCGCGCTGCGTAGGCTGCGAACGACCTCGTCCAGGGACCGAAACCGCAAAACCGCCTTTACGACGTAGGAAGGGCGATAGTAGAAACAGAGATAGGCCATTCGGGTCCAATGCTCGATCTCTCTCTCGTCGAGTTCCGTCCAAGGCGTGGGCAGCCTCTCCTCGCCGCGCCGCCCGAGGACCCACTCCCGCCACGGGTCGCTGCCGGTCGCGCGGATGACCTCGTCGTGCAAGTCGGTGCCTGGTTTGGCGATGGTGCGCATGAACTGGGCGTAGTCGAGCCCGAGCGAGAGGGAGTACCGGATGGTCTCGCGAACGCTCTCCCTGGTCTCGCCGGGCACGCCGAGCATGAAGAAGCCCAAGGGCCGGATCCCTACGGCCTTGGCGTCGCGGATGACCTCCCCCGTGCGCGAGGTGTCAAGCCTCTTGCGCATCGCCTGAAGCGTCTGTGGCCTCGGGGTCTCGATCCCCACGTACACCTTCCGGCATCCCGCCCTCGCCATGAGCCTCAAGAGGTCTCGGTCCAGCGAGTCCACGCACGCGCGGCACGACCACTCGAACCGGAGCCCCCGCTTCAAGATCCCTTCGCAGATGGCCTCGGTCCTCTTCCTCGGCGCCGGGAAGTCCGCATCGAAGATATCAATCTCGCGGACTCGGAAGCGACGCACGCACTCCTCCATCTCGTCCAGCACGGCCTCTACCGGGCGCAACTGGTAGGGGATTCGGGCAATCGGGCAAAACGAGCACGACTGATGACACCCCCTCGCGGTCATCATGATCGTAAAGTTCCGCAACTGCGACGTAATGGAGTAGTACCGCTCGTTGGGCAGCAGGTGGCGGGCCGGCATCGGGTACTTCGCGAAGGTGCCCCTCTCTCGCTCCGGGGGGATGGTGACGACCTCGTCTCCACGGCGATAGCACGCCCCGGGTATGCCGGCCGGCTCCTGGCCTGCCTCGAGGGCCTCCAGAAGCCTCGGAAGCGACCCGTAGGCCTGTCCGGCCAGGGCGAAGTCAATGTCTCGGTGCGCCATCGTCTCGGCAGGGTAGAGGCCCACGTTCACACCGCCGGCTAGCACGGGCACGCCCAAGGCGGCTCGGATGCCCCGGGCCCACGCGAGGGTCTCGTGGAACATGTAGGTGGAGAAATAAAAGCCGACCAGGTCCGGGCCGAACCCCCAAAGCCTCGAGACCGCAGCCTGGAGCGACAACCTCTCGGCCTTGGCGTCCACGATGCAGACGTCGTGGCCCGCGCCCTCCGCAATGGCCGCGGCCCAGGCCAGGTTGATCGGCGGGAAGACCCCGAAGTCCTCGTCTACAACCCTTAAGTTCTCCGAGAACCTCTTGTGGTGATACGGGGCGAAGACGAACGCGACCTTCATGACCCCTGATGCCCGACAATGGACGCCCGCACCCACCGGCAATGTACCAGCCAGGCCAGAGCGGGTCAAAATCCCAAAGGGAAAGTGGACAGCCGGCGCCCCCTTTCCCGTCCAAATCCGCTACACTAACCGCTCCTCGGCGTGGTTTTCCGGGGGGATTCGTGGACATAAGTCCTCGAATCTAGAAGGAAAACGAGGATGTCGGTCCGATGACCGCCGCGGTGACACTCCTGTGCCTGGCGGTGCGAGGGTGGACGCCAACTCCGGAGGAGGAGGTGCGCTTCTGGGCCGTACTCCACGGCGTGAAGCCCGAGGTCGCGCTCGCGGTCGCGGATGTGGAGAGCGGACGCGCCCCCGAGTCCCGCAGGGACCTCGTGGTGTCCCGAGGAAACTACGGGCGGTTCCAGGTGAGGTGCACGACCTGGCGGGCCTATTTCGGACTGCGGGACTGCTCGGACCTCCTCGACCGTCACCGCAACATCCGGCTGGGCGTGCGCATTCTCCGCATGGTTCAAGACCGCTTCGCGAGTCGGGACGGCCGGGGATGCCGCTGTCGAAGCGGAGCGGCCCATCACTGGACCGCCCACTACAACGAGGGGATCTCGGTGATGCCGGAAGGCCGCGGCGAGGCCTACGGGCGCCTCGTGGCGGCCAGGGCCAGACGCCTGGAGCGCTTCGGACATTCCGCCCGGCTTCCAGGGCTTCTCCGCGTCCTCGCTGCCCGAATCTCGTCTGTTTGGACGCTACCCTTTGTCAGCCGAGCCACGGACACGACCCCAGAGACCCGAAAGGACCGCCCCCAGGCGCCCCGCTAGCGAGCCTTCGGGCGCCTGCGGGGTGGGGGTGGCGCGCCACGCGCCGGTCGGATCCACCAGCCCTACCCCACCGACCGCCTTCCTGAGCGCCTCCCGGAAGTCGTACACCGACGAGAATCGCGCCGCAGGGTCCCTGGAGAGGGCCTTGTGGATCACCTCCTCGAGCGCCTCGGGGACTGCGGGTTGCAGGGTCCCGATCAGATAGGTCGGGATGGGCTGGTCCGACTTGAGATAGGCGATGTACGCTTCGGTGGACGATTCCTTCACGTGGACCGCCCGGACCCCGCACAAAAGCTCGTAGGCCACCGCCGCCAGCGAGTAGAGGTCCGACCGCTCCGAGAACAGCCCGTCCCGGACCGACTCCGGGGCCAGGTAGGGAGGGCTCCCTGGTCTCCAGCGCGCCGTGCTCGTGGAGACAGCGGCCCCCTCGGTCAGCGGCTTCGCACTCCCGAGGTCGAGCAGGCGGACCCGCCATGTCCCGGGAGGCGACTCCTCGACTGCGATGTTTCCGGTCTTGAGGTCCCGGTGGATGATGTCCCGGCCGTGCATCTCGATCAGGCCGTCGCACACCGCCTCCACGATGAACACGACCTCGTCCACCGGCAGGGCCTTGCGCTCCTTGAGCAAGACATCCAGGGTGCGGCCTGCCACGAACTCCATGGCAAAGAAGGGACGCCCGTCCTGGGTCACCCCGGTGCGCAGGATCCGGGGGAAGATGGGGCTGCGCAGCATCGCGAGGTAGGCGGCCTCGCGTTTCAGGGCCGCAACCGCGGCCTGCCCCGCCTGGTCCACGTGCATGCCGTGCAGGACCTTGACCGCCACCGGCCTGCGGCCCACTGACAGCTGCTCGGCCAGATAGACCCGCGCATACCCGCCGAATCCCAGTTGGCGGACCACCCGAAAATCTCCGGCGAGCACCGCACCGACCAGCGGGTCCCGCTCGGCCATCCAGGCCTCCCTCGCGCAAGGCCTACCGGCAGGGTCAGGGTCCCTCGGGCTTCAGGACAACGGTGACCGGCTCCCCATCAAAAACCCGAGCCGCCGCGGAAGATGCGGCCTCCGGGGTCACCGCCCGAATCAGGCGTCCCACCTCCAAGAAGGAATCATACCCGAGCGGCGTTCCATCGTAGGAGCACATCCAGTGGGCCACTGCCCCCTTCTTCTGGAAGGACAGGGTCTCGACGCCGGCCAGATGGTCCGCGGCTCGGCGCAGGAGGTCTCGCACCTCCGGCCCACCTTCCGCCAGGCGGTCCACCTCTGCGCGCAGGGCCTGAAGGGCAGAATGTTCGGTCCCTGGCCGGACCGCGGCCGTCACCAGGACGTGGCCGCCCCGGCGGAGCGCCGACAGCGTGGCACCCACGGAATAGGCGATTCCCATCTCGTCGCGCAGAACCCGGAACAAGGGGCCGCTCATCATCGAGAGGGCAGACACGGCTACGCGCGCGGCTAGAAGGTCCGGGGATGCCAGGTCGGGCCCGGGCCAGGCGAGGCCCACGTGACTCTGACGGAATGGCCCGGTGAGCACCATCGCCTCGGCCGAATGGTCCGACCGCGAGACGACCGCCTTCCAAGTTGGGACCTTCGGGTCGGACGGGCGGGGCAGGCCCGAGAGGACAGAGGCTAGCACGCCTGCCACGGGCTCGGCCTCGTGGTCCCCGACCACGGCCACGGTCAGCGAGGACGAGTGCCACACCCCGAGTGCGTCGCGCAAGTCCTTTGGCGCCAGCCGGGACAGCACCTCGGGCCGGCCAAGGGGGTCGAGCCCGTACGGGTCCCCTTTGAACAGCCTCGCGAGGAGTTCGCGCACCAAGAGGGCATGGGGACGGTCCACGCGCGAGCGGATGTTCTCCGTCAACACATCGGCCTCACGGCGCACGTCCCTCGCGTCGAGGTCCGGCCTGGCCAGGCACTCCGCCAGGAGGCGGGTCGCGGCCATGACCTGACCCGCCGGCACATCGAGCCAGGCCGAAAGGACCGAGTACCCGGCGTTGACCCCGACTGCCGCACCTAGGGCGTCGAACTCGCGCATCACCTCCGGTCCGGGTCGGCCACCGGCACCGCACAGGTGCAAACGGGCAAGGAGCGCATGGAGGCCGTTGGTGTCGGGGGTCTCGCGCTCGAGGCCGCCCGGGACGCAGACCCGCACCGCCACGGTCCCGTGCGTCCGCTCCCGCCAGTGCAGGAGCACACACCCACCCTCGAGGACCTCGCGCCGCGGCTGGTGCGCGCCCCCAAGCCCCGTAGATGCTCGAACCGTTTTGGGCTCGATCGACACCTCCTCGACCCGACCGGTGACGACAAGGACCGCGCGCCGCCTCTGAAGCCAGGCGCGGGAGACGGCGGCGACCTCCGCGGGGGTCAGGGACATCACCCTCGCGAGATAGCGCTTGAGGTGGCCTGGCCGTCCCGCGGAGGCCGTCTCGTGCCCCAGGGTGCCGGCCCGCCCCTGCGCGGTCTCGGCCAGGCGCATTGCGGTCGCGAGCACATCCTGGCGCACTGCGGCGAGGTCCCGCTCGGAGGGCGGGGATGCGAGCGCCTCGGCGAGGACCTCGAAGACCCCTGCGAGCGCGGCCTCGAGGCGGTCCGGCGGCGCTGCGCCCTGGATGAGAAACGTCCCGCCGTGCAGCGGTGTGTACGAGAACGAGCCGATCTCGGTGACGAGACCCGCTTCTCGCCGCCAGGTCTCGAGGCGGGAGCCCCTCATCTCGCCCAGGAGGGCCGAGAAGCAGTCCAGGGCCGGGACGGCCCGATGGAAGAGCGGCGGGGCCGGGAAGCCCACGCAGAAGTGGACCTGGGCCGTGTCCCGAACCACGCGGCGCACCCCGACGCGCCCGCCCCTGGCCAGTGGGACCTTCGGCCGCTCGAGGGGTGGGCGGGGTCGTTCGTGACGGGCGAGTTCCCGGTCGAGCACTGCCATGACCTCGTGCCCTGGGCGGTTTGCCACCACAGAGATCACGAGGTTGTCGTGCCGATAGAAGCGCGCGTGGAAACCAGCGAGGTCCTCGCGCGTCAGGCGAGTGACGGACTCGCGCGTCCCGAGCACGCGGCGGGCGTACGGGTGGCCGGCGTAGCGTTCCTCGAAAAGGGTCCGGGTGCAGGTGAGGCCCGGGTTCTCTTCCTCGCGAGCGATCTCCTGGAGGATCACGCCACGCTCCCGCTCGATGGCCTCGGCGGGGAGGTCGGGCGCCAGCACGTGGCGCAGGAGAGCGGAAGCGACCTCCTCCAAGGCGTCGGCGGGAAAGGTTGCGTGGACCACGGTGTAGTCCTGGCTGGTCCAGGCGTTCACCGCCCCGCCCGCGGCTTCGACCGCCTCGCCGAGCCCTTGCCCGCCGAGGTCGCGGGGCCGGCTCTGGAAAAGGAGATGTTCGAGGAAATGGGCCACGCCGCGCTCCTCTTCGCGCTCGAAGGCGGCCCCGGCCCGCACCCAGACCTGGATGCACGCGGCCTCGGCACGTGCGAATGGCTCGAAGACCACCCGCGCGTCCCGAATCGAGGCCAGTTCCCAGGACTCCGGTTTAGAAGGTACAGTTCGCGGCATCCAACACCCTCTGCGCCAACGCCACAGCCCCTTTGAACCCGAAAAACGGCATCGGATAGAGCGCGTGCCTCTGCGTGGCCGGGTAGCCGAGTTCCACGACAAAGGTCAGGTGACGGTTCAGGACCAGGCGCTGGACCGCGGACCCGACCGCGACCGGCACGGGGCGCCTGGAAGCCACATCGAGGAAGGCATGGAGGGACTCGTTGCGTGATGGCCCGCACAGCACCACCTCCGGATACGGGGCGCCCGGCGGGGCGAGACGACCGAGCGCCTCCCGGAATCGCGTCTCGTCCGCGTCCTCCCGGTCAGTCAAGGAAACGAACGGGACCTCCATCCCGAGGTCCAACAGGAACGCAGTGACACCTGCGGCCATCGCCGTGTCCAAGAAGACGCCCGCGCGCAAGCCCTGAAGCCTGCGCGCCGCATGCGCCACCAGGGGAACAGCCCGCGACATCTCGCGGTCCACGAGGGTCTCCACCCGGTCCCTGTCCACTCCCGCCGCCTCCCCGACCCGGCGCAGGAAGGCTGCGGACCCGGAGAGACCCAAGGGCAGGTCCACATCCACGGCGATCCTTGCCTCCGGGCAGACGATCCCACGGGCGAGCGGCAGCATGGCCAGGGTGCGGGAAAGGGGCACCCGCCTGCGGAGGTCCTCGAAGGGCACGCCCCCAAAAGCGACTGCCGACAGGTGCAGTCCAAGGGCCTGCAAGAGCCGCCGAATCTCGTGGAGATTGGCGGCATGGTCCATCTCGTACCGGTCGAAGAGGTACCCGACGAGGGTGACGTGGTCCTCGCGGGCAGGGAGGTCCCAGGACAACAGGGGCCACACCGCTTCGAGCAACCTCCGGTAGCCGCGGTGAAGCCCGCCCCTGAATCCAGGGGCCTTGAGCAACAGGACCGGACACGGCAGAAGCCGGCTCAGGTCCGCCACTGCGGCCTCCACGTCGAGGGCCGACAGCTCGACCGCCGCATTGGTGACCACGACCGCTAGCGTGGGCTTGCGGCGCTCGTACCACGTCCGCGCGAACTCGATGAGCCGCTGCCCCGAGCCCGCGATGAGGCGGGCGTCGTCCACGCCGGTCCACAGGCGCTTGTTGTGGGACTCGCAAAACCAGTCGTGGTCCACGAGGTGCATCTGTGTCTTGAACTTGCAGCCCACGGTCGTGTGCAGGAACATGACCGCGCCCGGCAGGGCATGGACCCCGAGGAAGATCCCAAAGAGGTCCGTGTGGTCGGAGTCTCGCAGTTCGAACTCGGCCAAATTTGTCATCGCCGCAGGTACCTCCGGTACCGGGCCTCGAAGCCGCCTCGCAGCGCGGCCGAGAAGAGGCCCACGGCGTCGGCCACGCCAAAGTAGCCCGACTGGACGCGCCCCAGTCGCACCATGGGGATCCCGGCGAGGTCCGCCTGGTCCGAGAGGAAATCCGAGAGGTAGGCGACCTCCGCCCCAGTCTCCTTCAAGATCGGGGCGAGGACCGCGGGCTCGTAGAAGAGCCGGTACGGCAGGTCCACGCCGAGCGCGGCAAGGTTGCGCTGGATGCGCTCGTGCACGTCGGGCCGGTCTCGCTCCTGGATGACGAGCGTCACCTCAAACCCCATCTCTCGAAGCAGCGGCAAGTCCGCAAGGCCCTCGAAGACCAGCTGCGACGCCTCGAAGTTGTGGTGGGACCCGAGCCCGTACGCAAGCCGTCTCCCCGCAAAACGGGTGCGCGCCTCCCGCAGGGCCTCCACGGCGACTCGGCGCTCCGGGGCCGTCTGGATGGTGCCCCCCGGATCGCGCCCGGCCTGCCGGGCCAGCGCCTCGTAGAAGGCATCGGTCCTGTCGAGCCCCTTGGGGGGCGGGACCTCGATCACCTTCCGGTCCGGGCCCTCGATAAGCGTCCAAAGCCGCCCGTACATGGCGCGCTCCGACACGAGGGTCAGTCCTCCTAGGGGCAGGGCCTGCCAGTCGGCGAGCCGCGCGCCCGCCGGGACAGCCGCGTTGAACCGAAGACCGAGCCGCGCAAGGAGTGCGACCAGTTCTCCCCGGAAAGAGACCGGGTCGAGGCGAGGGTCCGGGGGTGGACGGGTCTGATACCCGACCAGGTTCACGGCTTCGGGGTCCGCGGGTCCCTCGGCACCGAACTCGTTCCAGAGCACCTGGGCGAGCCAGTCCATCACCTCGGCCTGGGTGCGCGGGACCAGCCCGCTGGTCCGGACCGGGATGATGCGCACCCCTATCTCCGCCTCGACGCGGCGGCACACCGGCACCGGGTCGGCGCCGATCATCTCGGTCAGGCAGGTGGAAAGAACCAGGACTGGGCGCCCACGGCCCGCGACCGCCTTCAGGCACTCCTCCAGTCGCTCTTCGGCCGCGCCCGCGATTACGTGCTCCTCCTCGAGCGCCGCCGAGTAAAAGGTCCACTCCTCCGAGGCCCCAAAAGCCGTGGTGAGCCGCGGGAAGGCGTTGACGCAGTCCCGCTCCCCAAAGAGGACGACCGCCAGGTCCCCCGCCATCCACGCGCATTGAAACGCGAACCCGGTCATCGAGCAGGCGTACTGGGCCAACTCCCCAGCCACCCGGCCACTGCGCATCGTGTCCACAGGCCCTGGATCGGCCACCCGTCGTCCTCCGCCGACCGATCAGGACCCTACGGCATCCTGACGAGAAGGTAAAGCCGTATGGTCCCGGCTTGGGCTTGGGACGGCGAAACCTCGCAACACGACCAATTCTGTGGTACACAATGGAGCGAGAACGAGACCCAGAGGTGGGCCATGGAGCAACGAAAATCCCCGAGGATTCAGACGGATGCCCTCGTGGATCTCGCAGCGTCGAACGTGCTCCTCTTTCATCGGATCCGCGATATCAGCATGGGTGGTATCTGCGTGGATTGTCCCACCCTCGAGGAGGTGGGCACCGAGGTGGACCTGTGTATCAACTTCCCCGACCTCGACGAGGTGATCGAGACGAAGGGGGTGGTGGTGTGGGCCCACGAGGAGCCCCGGCGCGGTATGGCTATCCGGTTCGTGGACCTGACCGAGGAGCAGCGTTCGATCCTGCGGCGCTACCTCGGAGTGCGCCAGTCGCATGAGGAGGAAGGAAAGTGACCATGCGAGGCGAGGACGAGATCAAGGAGTTGCGCACACGCGAGGCCCGCGCGATTCAGTCGCTTCTGAGACTGAAGGCCGAGATCCTGCCGGTCCTGGCCGAGGACCTGGTGCGCTACCCGGAGCGCGAGATTCGCAAGCGCTTCGTGTCGAGCCCGGAGTTCGCGGCCACTCTGGACGACGCCGCTATCGCGAGGCTGAAGGCGGAGGTGTCGCAGCGAGCCTCTGCCATGCGGGATCGCGTCATGGCCCTCCTGGACGAGGACGAGCGGTGGCTCGCCGGGGTCGCGCACGAGGGACCAGGGAAGTCCCTGGCCGAGAATGCGCGGCTGTGGGAGGCCACGAGGGCCGCGGTGGATCTCGTGCGAGAACTGTTGACCGCGTACGGATTTCCGAACCCGGACGAGTACCCGACCGAGTACCGGATGCCCACATGGTTCATCGGGGGAAAGTACCTTCCGGGGCTTGCCGAGAAGTACTGGGCCTGCGCGGCAGAGATCAGGGAGGTCCGAGCCCGTCTTCGCGAGGTCGAGGAGGCACTCGTCCGCAATGACCTGGGCAGACGCTGGGACCGCGCCGGCACCGGAGACAAGGCGTGACCGTCTCTGAAGCGACCCAGATCCCCAGCGGACGAGCGGAAGTGCCGAAGGAGGGACTCGAACCCCCGACTCGGCGGATATGAGCCGCCTGCTCTGACCGGCTGAGCTACTTCGGCGCGGTCCAAAAGGCGACTTTCTTTTACAGGGTGGTCGGGTTCTTGTCAAGAGGAGTGACACAATGGTGACGCGGAATCGGGCAGTCCCACCCCTCATCGCGGTTGTGGTCGCGTGCTCGGGCGTGGCCCGTGGTCAGACGCCCGCTCCATCATCCCTCGCGGTCGGTGCAGAGCCCTCGGTCGCGGTCATCGAGGTGTACCTGAAGGGGGGGGAGGCCGTGGCCGCCTCGGATTACTCGCGCGCCATCGCCACGAGCCTAGCGAGTACTGGGCAGTACGCGGTCATGGAACGGGGCGAGGTGTCCCAGCGGTTTCGGGCCCACTTGATCACGCCAGTGCGTCGCCTCCAGATGGAGCGACTAAGCGCTATCGAGCGCCTGGTCCGGGAGGGGGACCAGCTCGTGTACACGGACCCCAAGGCCGCGGTGGACGTGCTCGGCAGGGCCCGCGCGGAGCTCGAGTCCATCGCGGAGGGGCTCGCGGCCAACGAGAGATTGCGCGACGAGTTCTTGAAGACCTTGATGCTCCTCGCCCGCTCCCACCTCGACACCGGAAACGAGGTCAAGGCCGGGGAGGTGCTGCGTGAGGTCATTCGTGTCTATGGGGACGGGGTCGAGGTCACGGAACGCGACTATCACCCGAGGCTGGTGCGACTCTACCGGAAGGAACTTCGCAAGATGGAAGAGGAGCGGACCGCGGTCTTGACGGTCCGCACGCCCGAGCCAGGGTGCGCGACCTTGCTCGACGGGCGCGAACTGAAGGGTCAGACACCGGGGGAGTATCGTCGCCTATTCCCGGGGGTGCACCACGTCCAGGTCCGTTGCGGGTCCCGCGAGAGCATGATCCGGCGGGTGGTCCTGGATGCCCACGAGCCCGTCCACCTGGAGGTGGACGTGGACTTCGAGACGGCCCTCACCGTGGAAGGGGGTCGGCTCGGCCTGGTCTTCGAGAATGCGTCTCAGTTGGAACAGCACGTGGTCGCGTACGCGGCCAGGTTCGGAGGCCTGGTCAACGCGGACCTGGTGGTGGCCCAGGGCTTTTCTACTTCAGGTTCAGGGACCCGTGCGGACCTTCAGGCGTGGCTCGTGGATGTGCGCGAGGGGCGCCTATTGCGCACGGCGATGGTCCCGGCCAAGACCGATGTGGTGACGCCGTCGTCGGTCCAGTACCTCGTCCGCACCCTGACGGGCAGCGAGTCCGCACCAGCGCTGACCGAGGAGGCCCCGGCCCGACCCACGGGCAAGGTGTGGTACCAGAACTACTGGGCCTGGGCCGCGACAGGCCTGGGTGTCGCGGCGGTCGCGGCAGGAGGAGGGCTCTGGGCCTCCTACTTGAGCCACCGGTCCAATGCGACAAGCCCCTATAAGGATAACGGTGGGGCCGGGAGCGTGGCGGAGTGGAACTACAAGAAGTCGGAGGCCGACAAGGCCACGACAATGCGGACTTGGTCCGCGGTGTGTTTCGGGGCAGGCGCGGCGGCTCTCGCGGGCGGGGTCGTGCTTTTCGTCATGACGGATCGGATCTGGCCCCCCCCGTCGCAGGTCGAGGCCGGATCGAGGTTCCAGGCCGTCCCTGTCTGGACCCCTGAGGGCGGGGCCATCAGCGCGACGTGGTCCTTCTGAGGGGGGCGATACTCGCAGGTTCTACCTTTCCCCACCAGGGGCCTTGGGCCATCCACTCCTCCACGTCTTGTGGGGTCTTGGGCAGCCGGCTTGTCAGGACGCGGTGCCCGTCTCGGGTGACGAGCACGTTGTCCTCGATCCGGACCCCGATCCCGCGCGCCCACTCCGGGGCTGCGGGGTTGGACTGGGAGAAATAGAGCCCTGGCTCGATGGTCATGACCATCCCTGGCTCGAGCCGGATGGACTCGCCGTCTCGAAAGTACGGACCCACGTCGTGCACGTCCGCGCCGAGCCAGTGCCCGATCCGGTGCATGAAGAAGGGCTGATATGCCCCGGTCTCGATGATCTCCGAGCTCGTGCCCTTCAGGACCCCCATTTCGCGCAGTCCGTCGCACAGGACCCGAAGTCCCGCCTCGTGGACCTCTCGGTAGGTAGCGCCCGGGCGGACCGCCGAGATGGCCTCCTCCTGGGCGCGCAAGACCCACTCATACACTGTGCGGCCCGGCTCCGTGAACCGCCCTGACGCAGGGACCGTCCTCGTGATGTCCGCCGCCACGTAGTCCACCTCGGCCCCGGCGTCCATCAGGACCAAATCGCCTTCCCGGATGCGCGAGCGGTTCGCCACGTAATGGAGGGTCGCGGCGTTGTTGCCCGCAGCGCAGATCGTCTCGAAGGCTACGCGAGAGGCCCCCCGCCGCCGGAACTCGAACTCGAGGACCGCTGCCAGCTCCCATTCCCCCATCCCGGGTCGGACCGCCCGCATGGCCGCCTCGAACCCGGCCATCGTCACCTCGCAGGCGCGCTCCAGGGCGCGGACCTCCTCCGCCGACTTGCGCAGGCGCATCTCCCAGAGAATGGTGCGGGTATCCACGACCTCCCACGGGCCGAAGTGGCCCTTGCGGGCCTCGGCCTTGAGAGCCTCGACCCGCGAGAGCACCTCGCGCTCGAACTCCGGGTCCCGCCCGAAGGCCAGGTACAGGCGCGGCTGATTCAGGAGGATCTCCTTCAGGCGGTCGAGGAACTCGCGATTCGGAAAGGCCTCGTCCGCCCCGAAGTCGCGGACCGCCCCCTCCACGCCGACCTTCTTGCCGGTCCAGACGTCTGTCTCGGGGTCTCCAGGTTCCACGAAAAGGAGAAAGCGACGTCGAGTCCCGGCCTTCTCGAACACGGCGTAGGCACCGGGCTCCTCGAACCCAGTGAGATAGTAAAAATCGCTGTCCTGCCGATAGGGGTAATCCACGTCCCCGTTGCGTCGGGCCACTGGCGCGGCCCGGAACACCGCCACCCCGTCTTGCATCCGAGCCAGGAACCTGCGCCTCCGCCTTGCGAAGAGGGTCTCCATGAAGACGTCCTCCAGAAACGAGCCCGAGTGTGTCTAGCACACTCTCGCCGGACCGGCCAGGTCTCGAGCGCTTTCGCCAGACCGTTCCGACTACTGGTCATTGCATCCCGGATTGACACCGTGATCACGCCTTTGCCACAATCCAGGCCGCGTTGCGCAAGAGAAGGAGGCCAAGATGATCCAGGGGCACGGATGGGCGCGGGCAACGATGTCCCTTTGCTGGGCCATCACCCCGGCGGCTTGCGCGAGTACGAGCGCAGGCACGCGCCAGGAGGCACCACCCGAACACGAAGCCGCCCCAGCGCCAACTCCGCAACCGCCAGCCCCGCCCGTCCAGGAGCCGCCTCACGACCGGGTACCGGCAACCGGGATGGAAGAGTGGCTCGCACCAAAGGACCTGGTTGCGCCGTCTGAGGCCCGCGCTCGGGCCAAACGGTCCCCAGCCCTCGGCGAGACCGCCTTTTTGTTTGTCGTCACGGAACCCGGCTCTGCCCGGATCATGGTGGATGGCGTTCAGGCGGGCGACGGCCAGGCGTTCCTCAAGGTGCGGGGGCCGCGATGGAAGGTCGTGCGCGTGGAGGCCCCTGGATTCGAGCCTGTCGAGGGCGGTGTCGAGGTGCGCGAGAGGGAGGTCGTGAAGCTCCGTGTGCCCCTCGCGCCGGTCGGGGGCCGCCTCACCGTGGTGACGGACACGCCGGGCGCACAGGTCCTGTTGGATGGTCGGGTGGTCGGGGCGACCCCGCTCACCGTTCAGAGGGTCGCGGAGGGGGTCCATCGCTTGGTGCTCCGGGCGGGCTCCTGGGAGTGGTCCGGTGACATCGAGGTCCGACCGGGCGAGACGCGTCTCATCGAGATGACCGTCCAGGCCGCGACCCCGGCCGCGCTTCCCACGCCTCCCCGCACGGCGGCCGAGTCCACGCCGGCGGCCGAGACAGCGCCCCCGGTGGCCCCTGCGCCTCCGCCGGTTCCCTCCGGAGCCACCCCATCCCCCGCGCCATCCGGCCCCGAGCCTGGTCCCGCCTCCTTGCCTCCCGCCGGCGAGTCCCCGGCCCCATCCACCCAGGCCGCCTCCCCCTCGCCGGGCCGTCCCGATTGCGTGGCGGTCTGCAAGCGATTCATCCAGGCCGTCACGGGTTCCGAGTCCATCCGGGAGCCGATCTTCAATCGGTGCCGCGAGCGCTGCCAATCTGGCGACCTCCAGTTCGCGGTGTGCGCCTGGAAGGCGAAAGACATGAATGACGTGTCCGTGTGCATGAGCCTGCCGCAGTGACCTCCCGGCGCGTCAGTCGCTCGGGAAGCAGGCGTCCTTGTGCAAGGCGATGAGGCGACACAAGGTGTCGTCAACGCCCTCGTCCTGGCCCGGGTTGCAGGGGATGTTCGCAGCGCTCGGAGGCTGGGACGGGTCGTTCGTGGTCGGGCGGATCAGGCAGCCAAAGCAGACCTGGATCGGGAACTTGAACTCGTTCGAATAGACGGTCCACAGGTCTTGGGTGCGACCCTCGAGCCTCACGACAGTCGAGATCCAGATCCCTGGGGACTTGGCGCCTGGTTTGGAGAGGATCTTCTTGGCGAGGAAATTCCCAAGGTCCGGGGGGATCACCTGGACCGCCACAACCCCCTCGCTCGCTGGCGGGATGGAGCCCGCCACGTCCCAGGTGAAGCCGTCCAGACGGTAAGACTCCGCGAGGGCCCCCTCCTCTGGGTTGAAGAGGGTGCTATAGAACTCCCCGAGATTGACATGGACATACGCGGTGTGCAGGTTGACGTAGTTCGTTTCCGTGGGATACAGGCCGGTTGGCCCCTCCTGGGTACTCTCACCGAGGGTCGGAAGCATGTTGTGCACGTGCGGATACAGCCAGTACACGTTGGTGATGGCGAGGTCCAGGACCCCATTCATCCAGATGAACTGGGGCGTTGCTCCTGGCCGGATCATGCATTGCGTCTGCCTCGTGAGGGCTGCCGCATCCGCGATGAAAAGAACCTGTGGCTGCTCTTTCGGGCACGAGAGGAGGGGGGTGAGCAGCAGAACCGCGGCCACGGACCACCGCGCTCGATGACTCGACTTCATAGCGCCACCTCCCGATTGACCACCTTTGGGGTGATGAAGATCAGGAGCTCGGACCGGTCATCGTTCTGTGACCGGCTCTTGAAGAACCACCCCAGGATGGGGATGTCTCCCAACAAGGGGACCTTCTTGTACGACTTGCCCGTGCTCCGCGTGTAGATCCCCCCGATCACCGTGGTGTCGCCGTCGCGGATCAGGAGTTCCGTATGGGCCTCCTTTTTCTGGATGGTGGGGTTCCCATCCGCGGAGCGGTTGCCAAAGTCCGGCTCGTTCTTCGTGATGTCAATCTTCAAGGCGATGTGCCCGTCTCGGGTGACGTGAGGGGTCACGTCCAGTTTCAGGTCCGCCGAGAAGAACTGGGTGTTCACACCGGCTGCGGAGACAACGCTGATGGGGATGGACACGCCTTGCGCAATGGTCGCCTTGCGGTTGTCCAGGGTCGAGATGCGCGGCGAGGAGATAATCTTCACGTCCCCTTGCTCTTCCGCCGCGGAAAGGCGGAGGGAGAGGTTCGCCGCTCCACCGATGGAACCCAGCTGGATCCCGAGGGCGCCACCGGACCCGGCACCGACCGCCGCAGGCAGATTGACCGCGAAGTTGGGGGTTTCCAGGGCGATGCCCCCGGTGGGTGCCCGTGTGTCGTCCGCCCCGCCTGCGATCCCGATGCTGCTCGGAAACACGAGCCCGGTCTCGTTTCCGTAGGTCGAGGCCATCGCGAACCGCCCGCCCCATTGGATCCCGATGTCCTCCTTGAAGGTGGTGCGGGCCTCGACGATCCTGGCCTCGATTAGGACCTGCGGGGTCTGCTGGTCCAGCCGGCGCACGAGTTCCTCGGCCGCGGCGAGGTAGTCCTCGGTGTCCTTCACGATCAGGGTGTTCGTGCGGGCGTCCACGACCACGCTCCCCTTGGGGGACAGGACCGTGCTGACCCGGGTCATCATTTCGTTCGCGTCCCCGTAGTTCACGGGGATGAGGCGGACCAGGATGGGTTTGAGTTCCCGCGCCTTTTCCTGCTTCTTGACCCTCGCCTCAAATTCTTGCTGGATGTTCGCGATCGGGGCCACGCGGTAGATGCCCTGCTCGACCACGTAGTCCAGACCCTTCGCCTTCAAGATAATATCCAGGGCCAAATCCCAGGGCACGTCCTCGAGGTGGAAGGTCACCTTGCCCTGGACGTCCTCGGAGGTGACGATGTTGACGCGCCCTTCCCGCGCCAAGAACGTCAGGACATTCTGGATGTCCGCGTCTTTCACGGTCAGGTTGATCCGCCGCCCCTTGTACTTCTTCTTCTTTGGGACCAGCGACGGCCTCTTGTAGGGGGAATCCTGGCTGCCCTCGGGAGGCCCCATCTCGGGCGTCGTCGCAGGCGCGGAACCCGCCTCTGCAGCCTGCGCCAGCAGGGTTCCTGGCCTGGTCGAGGGCGTCGGAGCCGCCCCGGCCACCATCTGCTCCGGCGCCGGACCGCTGAAACGCCACTCGATCCGGTCTCCCACCACTCGCACCTGCTGACCCACCGGCTCCGACAGGTCCGCCACGATGCGAACCGCTCCGTTTGGGTCCTGGAAGGCCGTCACCATGCGGACCGGCGATTCAAAGGCCGAGACGTCCAGACGGCGCGAGAGGTGGGTCGGGAGGGTCGCGTCCCGCAGGGTAAGCACGTAGGACCGTTCCCCGGTCCGCTCCACCACGGGGCTCGCACTTCCCGAGACCCGCAAGACCACCACCGGTGTCCCGCCCGTTTCCTGGAAATCCACGCCTGTGACGTGTGTGGGGCGAGGTAGCCCGGGGGTCTTTTCCGTAGACGCGGACGGCGTCCCCGCCGCGAGCCGCATCTGTCCGACCTCCCGCTCGAGACGCGCCTGCTGCTCGGTGAGGGCACGCAACTTCGCGTCCTTGTCCGCGATGTCCGCCCGCAGCCTGGCGATTTCTCGGGCGACCTGTTCGTTCGCTCCCTCCCGCGCAGCCACGACCTGGGCCTGGAGGTCCGCCACCTGCCGGTCCCGCTCCGTGCGCAACCGCTGGATCTCGCGATCGCGCTCCTCGAGCTCCGCGCTCAACCGCGCCACCCGCTCCGCGGCCTCCTTCTCCCGCCGCGCCGCCTCCCGCTCCCGCGCCTGGCCCGCCTCCAGGTC
>FWWM01001597.1_pt1 | contig 67641 bp, 65 predicted proteins | sample 2228351 | NCBI WGS metagenome assembly FWWM01 (sample SAMEA103939774, study PRJEB20133) | metagenome
CCACCAGCGACGCCGCATTCCGGGGTGGGGCATGCCCCACCCCGGAATACACCATCGCCTACACCGGAAATTACACCACGAGCGCGGACGCTAACCCAAGCTTCGCTAGCTCCTGACGGAGCAAGCTGCGCTATCCTCTCCCTCAAGGGGAGAGGATATGAGGCCCGCTCACCCCGGCGCGGCAACCTTCACGCCAGTTCGAATATCTCCGCGAGGCTCGTCGCCGCGCGCGGTTCGAAGCGGGTCCAGCCGTCGGGGCCGAGCCGTTCGAGCGGGCGAAAGCGCGCCTTGTACGCCATGCGCGCCGATCCCTCGATCCAGTAGCCGAGGTAGACATAGGGCAGGCCCGCGCGCGCGGCGCGCTGGATATGGTCGGCGATGATGTAGGTACCCAGCCCTTCCCGCAGCGGGTGCGCGGCGTCGAAGAAGCTGTAGATCATCGACAGCCCGTCGCCCTGCCGGTCGGTCAGGCAGCATCCGACCAGGCGGCCCTTGGTGCCGTCGGCGGTCGGCTCGCGATATTCGACCATATAGCTGTCGACCGGGGTCTGTTCGACCATGTCGGCGAAATCCTGTTCGTCCATGTCGGCCATGCCGCCATTGGGGTGGCGCGAGGCGAGGTAGGAACGCAGCAGCGCATATTGTTCCTCGGTCGCCCACGGGCGGCACGCGGTCGCGACCAGATCGCCGTTGCGGCGGATCGCCCGCTTTTGCGACGTGCTGGGGGTGAACTCGGCGGCGCAAACGCGCACCGACACGCACGCCGCGCAATCGGCGCAGCTCGGGCGATAGGCGACCGACTGGCTGCGCCGGAACCCGATCCGGCCCAGCGCGTCGTTCAGTTCGTTCGCGGTGTTGCCGCTGAGTTCGGTGAACACCTTGCGTTCGGTCTTGCCCGCCAGATAGGGGCAGGGTGCCGGGCTGGTGACGAAAAAGCGCGGAAAACGGAACGGTGCGGACACGCGGCTTGAACCTCCAGCTATGCGATGCGGAATCCCCCCGACGCGGGTCCGACGCTCACCACCCACCAACTATGCCGCGCGGCGTCAATGGTGCAAAGTCTGTTTACCATTTTTCGTCGTGCCGTTCTGACTCAGGTCGAAAATTATCTGAATCGCGCGGTAAGGATTGTGCCGGAGTGAGTCACAATGCCACCGCTCGCCCCTGGTAGTTATTTCGGCGCAGGCCGGGATCTCGCCGTTTCGTCAGAACGCGAGGATGAGATCCCGGCCTTCGCCGGGATGACGGAAGATAGCGGAGGTCTTGCTCAGCTATAGCCGCGCAGCTCGTCGCCGGTCAGCGTCGCGACGTGCAGCACGTTGGTCGAACCCGGCGTGCCGAACGGCACCCCCGCCATCATCACCAGCTTCGACCCCGCCGTGCCGATGCCGTGGCGCAGCGCCATGCGCTTGCCCTTGGCGATCATTTCTTCAAAGCTGCCGATATCACGGGTCGACACGGCGTGCGCGCCCCACAACAGCCCCATCCGCCGGGCGGCTTCCTTTTTTGGCGTCAGCACCAGCAACGGCGCCCCCGCCCGCTCGCGCGCGACGCGCCTTGCGGTGGAGCCCGAAAAGGTGAAGCAGATGATCGCATCGGCGTCGATCGTGCGCGTGATGTCGCCCGCCGCCTCGGCCAGCGCGTCGGCGGTCGTCGCGTCGGGGGTCGTTTCGGTAAAATGCAGGCGGCGGAAATAATCGGGGTCGCTTTCGACCGAACGCGCGATCGAATCCATCATCGTGACCGCTTCCACCGGCCAGGCGCCCGCCGCGGTCTCGGCCGACAACATGATCGCGTCGGCCCCGTCGTACACCGCCGTCGCCACATCGCTCACTTCGGCGCGCGTCGGCGAGGGCGAGACGATCATCGATTCGAGCATCTGCGTCGCAACGACCACCGGCTTGCCCATCCGTCGCGCCGTGGCGACGATGCGCTTCTGCAGCGGCGGCACCGCCTCGGGCGGCAGCTCGACCCCCAGGTCGCCGCGCGCCACCATCGCCGCGTCGGCCAGCTCGAGGATCTCCTCGATCCGCTGCACCCCCGACGGCTTTTCGAATTTCACCAGCAACGCCGCCTTGCCGCCGATCAGCGTCCGCGCCTCGGCAACGTCCTCGGGCCGCTGCACGAACGACAGCGCGATCCAGTCGACATGCTGTTCGAGCGCGAAGGTCAGGTCCCTGCGGTCTTTCTCGGTCAGCGCCGCGAGCGGCACGACGACGTCGGGGACATTGACCCCCTTGCGGTCCGAAATCTTGCCGCCGACCTCAACCACCGTGTCGATCCGCGTCGGCGTGACGCTCTGCACGCGCAGCACCAGCTTGCCGTCGTCGATCAACAGCCGCGTCCCCGCTTCCAGCGCAGCAAACAATTCAGGGTGCGGCAGGTGGACGCGCGTCGCATCGCCCGCCGCCTTGTCGGCATCAAGCGCGAACGGCGCGCCCTTGACCAGTTCGACCGGACCGTCCTTGAACGTGCCGACGCGCAGCTTTGGCCCCTGCAAATCGACCAGGATCGTCGTCGGGCGCCCGGTTTCCTTCTCCAGCGCGCGGATCGCAGCGATCACCTTGGCGTGGCCGGCATGGTCGCCATGGCTCATATTGACCCGAAAGGCGTCGGCGCCGGCGCGGTGCAGCGCGGCGATCATCTCGGCATTGGCGCTCGCAGGACCAAGCGTCGCCAGGATGCGCACCTTGCGCTGGCGGGGGGTAAAACTCTGGACCACAAATGCTCCGAACCGATAAAAAGCTGGGGCCGCTTGCGTAGGCGCGTTGCCCCCGGCAAGGCAAGCCGCGTATAGCTATTCATGCCCTCAACAGAAGGAAATCCCCCATGTCCTGCAGCGACGATCAGGCCACGCCGAACGATGCGCTCGACGCGTTGGATGATGCGGTGGCCGCCGCCGCCTTTCGCCGCCTCGTCCGCCTGCTCCAGCACCGCCATGACGCCGCGAACATCGACCTGATGGGGCTCGCGGGTTTCTGCCGCAACTGCCTAGGCGACTGGATTGCCGAGGCGGGGCGCATGGACAAGGAAGCAGGCCGCGCGATCGTCCACGGCATGCCGACCGCCGAATGGAAAGCTTTGTACCACACCGCCGCCACGCCCGAACAGCTCGCACGGATGGAAGCCAGCATGGCGAAGAACCCGCATAGCTGAGCTTGCGGCGCTGGGGCTTTCGCGACATGGTTACGCGACAAGGTGGACAGCCAACAGGGAGATAAACGGGATGCGCATGACATGGGCCGCAGCGACAATCGCGGCAGGACTGATCGCGAGCACGCCGCTGGCCGCTCAGCCATCCGCCACCACCTATATCCATGCCGGGCGCCTGCTCGACCAGCCGGGCCGCGAACCGCGCGGGCCATCGACGATCGTCGTCCGCGACGGCTTTGTGACGCCCGAGGGCGGCGCGCGTGTCGTCGACCTGAAGAACGCCTTTGTCCTCCCCGGCCTGATCGACATGCACGTCCATATCTCGAGCGACGACAATCTGCTGCGCAGCCGCCTCGAAAGCTCGGGCCGCGATATTGAGGATATATTCGTGATCGCGCAGGACAATGCGCGCAAGACGCTCGAAGCGGGCTTTACGACGGTACGCGATCTGGGGGGCGACGGGCGCACGACGACGACGCTGCGCGACGCGATCAACAATGGCGTGATCGTCGGTCCCACCGTCATTCCCGCCGGGACAATGATTTCGGTGACCGGCGGCCATGGCGGGGTCAACGGGCTGAACCGCACCCTGACCCACGCGGTCGCGGCCGAGCGGACCAATATCTGCGACGGCCCCGACGGCTGTGCCAGTGCCGTCCGCGCACAGATTTCCCTCGGCGCCGAAGTGATTAAATTCGCCGCGACCGGCGGAGTGCGATCGAACGTCGCGGGCGGGCTGGGCAAGCAAATGTCTGACACCGAAATGAAGTCGGTCGTCGATACCGCGCACAGCTTTGGCCGCAAGGTGACCGCGCACGCGCATGGCAAGGAAGGGATCGACGCGGCGCTGCGCGCCGGGGTCGATTCGATCGAGCATGGCAGCTTTATCGACGATGAAACGGTGAAGCTGTTCAAGGCATCGAACGCGGCGCTGGTGCCGACCGCGGTCGCGCCGATCGCCGCGCTGGCGCAGGCCCGCCGCGGCGACGCGCCGGGACCGCAGCTCGCCAAGGCCGAAGAGGCCGCGGCAGCGCACGCAAACAGCATCGCGCGCGCGGTCCGGGGCAATGTCCGCATCCTGTTCGGCACCGATTCCGGCGTCGCCCCGCACGGCGACAATGCCAAGGAATTTGCGCTGATGGTCAAGGCGGGGATGACGCCCGCGCAGGCGATCAAGGCCGCGACCATCGACAATGCCACCGAACTCGACCGGCCGATCGGGGCAATCGTGGCGGGACGCGACGCCGACATCATCGCCGTCACCGGCGACCCGCTGGCCGACGTTACCGCGCTGGAAAAGGTCGATTTCGTGATGCGGCGCGGCGTGGTTCACAAGGATGGCGGCAAGCGCCAGCCCTTTCCGCCCGAATGATGCGGGCGACCCAAGAAAGCATGGCCAAAAATACCCAAGGGCTTTAGGGACCCGGCAGCCGCGATTCTCGCGCCGCATCATCCCAATCACCGGAGCCCAAAATGAGCGAAGCCACCGTATCCGACGAACAACTGCGCCTTTTCATCGAGCGCATCGAACGGATGGAAGAAGAAAAAAAAGGCGTCGCCGACGACATCCGCGACACCTATAATGAAGCGAAATCGCAGGGTTATGATCCGAAGATCATGCGCCAGATCGTTCGCCTGCGCAAATTGCCGCCGAACGACCGCAAGGAAATGGAAGCGATCCTCGACGTTTACAAATCGGCGCTCGGCATCGACTAAGCCCCAACCTTCAGCAGCCCAGGAGAGTGACGATGTTCAGCACCACCACCAATAGCGTCGAAGGCCGTCCGGTCCGCGAATATCTGGGCATCGTCACCGGCGAAGTGATCGTCGGCGCCAACCTGTTCCGCGACCTGTTCGCCAGCATCACCGACATCGTCGGTGGCCGTTCGGGCAAATATGAGGACGTCCTCGCCCGCGCCCGCAAGGAAGCGATCGCCGAGATGGAAGCCGAAGCCGCGCGCCTTGGTGGCAATGCGGTGGTCGGCGTCGACCTCGACTATGAAGTGCTCGGCCAGAACGGATCGATGCTGATGGTCAGCGCGTCGGGGACGGCGGTGACGCTGGGGTGAGCGCGTTCCTCCGCCCAGCCACGTCGATCGACGCCGCGCGCTGTGCCGAGATTTACGCACCCTATGTCACCGACAATTGGGTTAGTTTCGAACTGGATCCTCCCGTTGCGGCGGAAATGGCGCGCCGGATCGAAAATTATGGAACGAGTCACGGCTGGCTGGTTGCGGAGGTCGATGGCAAAATTGCCGGATATGCCTATGGCTCTCCGCACCGCACGCGCGAGGCTTACGCGACATCGGCGGATGTCGCCGTCTATGTCGATGCGTCATTTGCGCGGACCGGAATTGGGCGGCAGCTTTACGAGGCGCTTTTTCCCTTGCTGAAGCATCGCAATGTCCACGCAATCTTTGCCGGGATTGCATTGCCGAATGACGCCAGCATCGGTTTGCATGAGGCAATGGGCTTCACCCCGGTCGGTATTTACCGCGAGGTTGGCTGGAAAATGGGCGGCTGGCGCGACGTCGGGTGGTGGCAGCGGTTGCTTTGACATTCGGTCCTGATGTAAGCGCGCGCCTCCAGTTCCTTCCAGCCGAAAAGAAGAGAGCCATGGCCGGCCACAGTAAATTCAAGAACATCATGCACCGCAAGGGTGCGCAGGACAAAAAGCGCAGCAGCCTGTTTTCAAAGCTCAGCCGCGAAATCACCGTGGCGGCGAAGATGGGCCTGCCCGATCCCGACGCCAACGCGCGCCTGCGCGCCGCGGTCAACGCCGCCAAGGCGCAGTCGATGCCGAAGGACAATATCCAGCGCGCGATCGACAAGGCGAGCGGCGGCGACGGCGAAAATTACGAGGAAATCCGCTACGAAGGCTATGGCCCCGGCGGCGTGTCGCTGATCGTCGAGGCGCTGACCGACAACCGCAACCGCACCGCAACCAACGTCCGCACCGCGTTCAGCAAGAATGGCGGCAACCTCGGCACCTCGGGCAGCGTCAGCCACGGCTTCGACCGGCTGGGCATGATCAGCTATGGCGCCGGGGCCGGCGATGCCGACACGGTATTCGAAGCCGCGCTCGACGCCGGCGCCGACGACGTCGAATCGTCCGACGACGGCCACGACATCTGGACCAGCGTCGACAGCCTGCACGAAGTCGCGAAGGCGCTCGAAGCGAAGCTGGGTGAAGCCGAAGGCGTAAAGCTCGCATGGCGCCCGACGTTGAAAAGCGAAGTCGCCGACGAAGCGACCGCGCAGACGCTGTTCAAACTGATCGACACGCTCGACGACGACGACGATGTCCAGACCGTGTGGGGCAATTACGAAATCCCCGATGCGGTGATGGAAAAGCTTGGATAAAAACCAACATCCGTTCGCATCGAGCGAAGTCGAGATGCCTATCGGTCGCGCTTGCCTTCGGGGTGCCTCGACTTCGCTCGACACGAGCGGAGCCACATGATCATCCTCGGCCTCGACCCCTCGCTTAGCTGCACCGGCTGGGGCATCATCCGTGTCGAGGGCAGCCGGATCAGCCACATCGCCAACGGCCAGATCAAGACCGACGCCAAGGCGCCCCTGCCCGACCGCCTAGCGCAGCTCGACACGGTGCTGGCGGCAGTCATCGCCGACCACGCCCCGACCCACGCCGCGGTCGAGGAAGTGTTCGTCAACGACAATCCGCAATCGACGCTGAAGCTCGCGCACGCCCGCGGCGTCGTCCTGCTCGGCTGCGCGCGCGGCGGCCTGACGGTGGCCGAATATGCCCCGCGCCTCGTCAAGAAAGCGATCGTCGGCACCGGCACCGCGGCAAAGGAACAGGTGCAGGCGATGCTCCGCGTGCTGCTCCCCGGCGCGAAGGTCGCGGGCGCCGATGCCGCCGACGCGCTGGCGGTCGCTATCTGCCACGCGAACCATCGGCCGCGCTACTAAACCCTCGTCACCCCGGACTTGATCCGGGGTCCAAGGCGGCGCGGCTGGAATGGATGCCGGATCAAGTCCGGCATGACGATGGAGGGAAACTGTTCCCTTTTCATTCCCCCCGCGCTACGCACGGTGAATGATCGCAAAACTCACCGGACGGCTGGACAGCAGCGGCGCAGGCCATGCCGTGATCGACGTCGGCGGCGTCGGTTATCTGGTCGAGGCATCGGCGCGCACCCTCGACGCGCTCGGCCCCATCGGTGGCATCGTCACCATCCATACCGAAATGCTGGTCGGCGAGGATTTCCTGCGCCTGCTCGGTTTTGCCAAGGCCGAGGAACGCGACTGGTTCCGCCTGCTCACCAGCGTCCAGGGCGTCGGCGCGAAGGTCGCGCTCGCGATCCTCTCGGCACTCGAAATCGCCGACCTGCAACGCGCGCTGGCGAGCGGCGACAGCGCGATGATCGCGCGCGCCAACGGCGTCGGCCCGAAGCTGGCGCAGCGGATCACGCATGAGCTGAAGGACAAGGCGGGCGCGCTCGGCGGCATATCGGGCAGCGGCGCAACTTACGTGCCCACCACCCCCGGCCCCCTCGCCGACGCCGTCACCGCCCTCACCGGCCTCGGCTTCAAACCAGGAGAAGCCAGCGCGGCCGTTGCGGCAGCGAGCGAGGAACTGGGTGCAGCCGCGAGCCTCGATGCACTGGTCCGCATAGCGCTCAAAAAGGCGGCCAAGTGACCACCCCCACCCGCCACGCCTCGTGCCGCTGCGGCCAGATCCGCATCGCCTGCACCGGCGATCCGATCCGCGTGTCGGTGTGCCATTGCCGCGAGTGCAAGGCGCGGAGCGGGAGCGCCTTTGCGGCGCAGGTGCGTTATCCTGCCGACCAATTCCGCATCGAGGGCGAGGCGGAAGCCAAGATGTGGCAATATACCGGCAACAGCGGCCATACCGCCGACTTCTATTTCTGCGCCACCTGCGGTTCGGGCGTCCGGTACCGCGCGCGGCCCCATCACGACGCTTTCGCCATCCCGCTCGGCAATTTTGCCCCGGGCCATGGTTTCGTCCCAGAATATTCGGTCTATGAGGAGCGCCAGGAACCTTGGGTTTCGATCACCGGCGAGGCAATAGAGCATTATGACTGAGCCCGCCCTCACGACCCCGATCCGCACGCCCGAAGACGTCGACGCCGCGCTGCGCCCCAAGACGCTCGCCGAGTTCGTCGGCCAGGCGGCGGCGCGCGAGAATTTGCGGATCTTTATCGAGGCGGCGAAGGCGCGGTCGGACGCGCTCGACCATGTGCTGTTCTACGGCCCGCCCGGCCTCGGCAAGACGACGCTGGCGCAGATCGTCGCGCGCGAGCTCGGCGTCGGTTTCCGCTCCACCAGCGGCCCGGTGATCGCGAAGGCGGGCGACCTCGCCGCGCTGCTCACCAATCTCGAGGACGGCGACGTGCTGTTCATCGACGAGATCCACCGCCTGTCGCCTGCGGTCGAGGAAATCCTCTACCCCGCGATGGAGGACCGCGCGCTCGACATCATGATCGGCGAAGGCCCGTCGGCGCGCAGCGTGCGCATCGACCTGCCCAAATTCACCCTCGTCGGCGCGACGACGCGGCAAGGCCTGCTCACAACGCCGCTCCGCGACCGTTTCGGCATCCCGGTGCGGCTCAATTTCTACACCCATGGCGAGCTGGAGCAGGTCATCACCCGCGCCGCGCGGCTGCTCGCGCTGCCGATCGCCCCCGATGGCGCGCTGGAGATTGCCAAGCGCTCGCGCGGCACCCCGCGCATCGCCGGGCGGCTGCTGCGCCGGGTGCGCGATTTCGCGACGGTCGCGGGGCATGCGATCGTCGATGCGAAGGCCGCCGACGCCGCGCTCAACCGGCTCGAGGTTGACGCGCTCGGACTCGACGCGATGGACCGCCGCTACCTCACGATGATCGCCGACATCTATCGCGGCGGGCCGGTCGGGGTCGAGACGATGGCCGCGGGGCTGTCCGAACCGCGCGACACGATCGAGGATGTGATCGAACCCTATCTGCTGCAAGTTGGCCTGATCGCGCGCACCGCGCGCGGGCGGATGCTCAACGCCAGCGCGTGGAAGCATCTCGGGCTCAATCCGCCGGCGGGGTCGCAGGACGGATTGTTCGACAACGGGAAATAGGCGAAAAACCGCCGCTTCCTCCCACCAAATGGCCCCCATCTGCGACGAACCGTTGGTTTGGGGTTTGCGACGAGTCGAAGGGCGGCTATCGATCAACCCCATGGTAAACGCCCCGCCCCCCTTCATCCCCGGCGCCTTCGTCGAGGCGGCGCATCATTACCGGGCGCGCGTCTATTTTGAGGATACCGACCTCAGCGGCATCGTCTATCACGCCAATTACCTGCGCTATATGGAACGCGCGCGGTCGGACATGCTGCGGATCGCGGGCATCGACCAGCGCGCCGCGATGGAGGCGGGCGACGGCAGCTGGGCGGTCACCGACCTCGCCATCCAATATCGCCGCCCCGCAAAGCTCGACGACGACCTGCTGGTGGTCAGCACCGTCGAAGCCGTGCGCGGCGCCAGCGTGATCATTGCCCAGCGCATCCTTCGCGGAACTGACACGTTAAGCGGCGAGACATTGACGGACGGGCAAGTCACCGCCGCCTTTCTGTCACCCGACGGTCGGCCGCGCCGCCAGCCCGCGGGCTGGGCCGACCGCTTTACCGCCATCATGAATGGAGAGAAAATCCCTTGCTAGACAATATCTCGCTGGCCGCCGACGCGGCGACCCTGTCCCCGGTCGCGCTGTTCCTGCAGGCCGATATTATCGTGAAGGCGGTGATGATCGGGCTGCTGCTTGCGTCAATCTATGTCTGGGCGGTGATCTTCACCCAAGGGCGCGGGGTCGGCAAGCTGATGCGGGCGTCCGAAAATTTCGAGCGCGATTTCTGGCGCGCCGACAATATCGACAAATTTTACGACAAGAACAGCGGCGAGGATTTGCCCAGCGCGAAGGTGCTGGGCGCCGGGATCAGCGAATGGCGCCGGTCGACCAAGGGCAAGGTCATCGACCGCGAGGGCACACGCGAACGGCTGGGCATCGCGATGAATTCGGCGATCGCGGGCGAGGTCGACCGGCTGGCCGACAAGATCGGAACGCTGGCAACCATTGGCTCGGTCGCGCCGTTCGTCGGCCTGTTCGGCACCGTGTGGGGCATCATGCGCAGCTTCACCGCCATCGCCGCCAGCAACAACAGCAGCCTGGCGGTCGTCGCGCCGGGCATCGCCGAGGCGCTGTTCGCGACCGCGATCGGCCTGTTCGCCGCGATCCCCGCGGTGATCGCGTACAACAGTTTTTCGCAGCGGCTGAACCGCCTTGAATCGCGTCTCGGCCGCTTTGCCGACGGGCTGCACGCGACATTCAGCCGCGAGCTGGAGGTGGACGCCTGATGGGCATGACCGGACCCTCGGGCGGCGGTATCGGCGGGCGGCGCGGGCGCGGCGGTCGCCGCGCACCGATTTCCGAAATCAATGTCACCCCGCTGGTGGACGTGATGCTGGTGCTGCTGATCATCTTCATGATCACCGCGCCATTGCTCGCCTCCGCCGTCCCGATCGACCTGCCCGAAAGCCGCGCCAAGCCGGTCGAGACCGAGGATCAGGAGCCGGTGCAGCTGTCGATCAACGGCGACGACACGCTGTTCATCGGCGAAGAGGTGGTGCCCGAGGCCGAACTGCCCGCCCGCCTCGACGCCATCGCGCGCGCGAATGAGGGGCAGGATCGTCCGCGCCAGATCATGCTGCGCGCCGACAAGGGGCTGGATTATGGCCGCGTGATGCGCGTGATGGGCGAACTCAACCGTGCCGGGCTGACGCGCATTTCGCTGGTGACCACGGGTGCGAGCGGGGATACTGCCGCGGACGCCGCGGTCACCGACGGTTCAGAAACGGGGCAATAGGGTTCCGATATGGCCACCACCATGGCAGCGAGGGGTAACCAAGGGCGCGGTTTTGCCATCGCGGCGGTGGCGCATGTCGTCATCATTGGCCTGCTGTCGGTGCAATGGACCGCGGGCGAGCGGCGCTTCGACAATCCGCCGATGGAGGTCGACCTGATCGCCGAAACCGCGGTGCAATCGACCGCGCCGGTGATCAGCGAGACGCCGCCCGCCGCGCGACTGGGCGAAGAAGATAATGTCGATATCGCCGCGCCCGAACCGATGCCCGCGCCGCCGCTGCCCGAACCGGTCGTGCGGCCGACGCCCGCACCGACCCCGAAACAGGTCGCGCGACCCAAGGCGCAGCCCAAACAGACGCCGCCTGCCGCCGCAAAGGCGCAGCCCAAGGCCGCTCCCAAGGCGCCGCCGGCGCGCGATCGTCCGGCGCGCCCGACCGGGCGCCTCGATGGGATCGCCGAAGGGCTGTCGAAATCGCAGCCCAAGACCCCGGCGAGCAAGGGCGCGCCTGCCGCTGCGACAGCGGCCGAGGTGCGGCGGTCGATCGATGTCAGCATCAAATCGGCCGTGGCCCCGCGCTGGAACGGCTGCCGCGTGTCGGGTGTCGATGTCGATCAGTTGAAGACGGTCGTAAAGTTCCGACTGACCCAGTCGGGTGCATTGGCGGGCTTTACCAGCGTCGATACTTCCGGCGAGAACGACAGCAACCGGTTCCAGGTTCAACGCCACCAGGAATGCGCCAAGCGAGCCGTCGAACTTGCTGCACCCTTCGATCTGCCCGAGGATAACTACAGCTTCTGGCAAAATTACACGCTCGATTTCATCAAGAGGTAAGCGATATGTTCTTCCGTCCGATCAGCCTCTCTCTCGCCGCGTTGCTGGCGACTGCTCCGGTGCTGGCGCAGACCGCCCCAACCCCGCCTACGGTCACGCCGACCGAACCACGCGAAACGATCGAAGGAACGCTGTCGCAGGAAAGAACGGTGATTGCCGTGCCCTCCTTCGCCACCTCGTCGGTCCAGACCGTCGCGGGGCTGCGGACCGACAGCCTGGGGCGCCAGCTGGCCGAGGTCATATCTGCCAACCTCGAACGTAGCGGCCTTTACGAACCGATCGGCCCCGGCGGCGTGCGAGCGATCACTCGCCCCGAGGTACAGGCGCCGCGCTTTGCCGAATGGCAGGCGCGCAATGCCGAAAATGTCGTCCACGGCTTTGTCGATGCCGGATCGAACGGCAGTCTGATCGTCGGCTGTTACCTCTACGACACCGCGCTCGGCAGCGAACTGGTGCGCAAGGGATTCGAGATCCAGCCCGCCGACTGGCGCCGCGCCGCGCATAAATGCGCCGACGCCATCTATTCGCGGCTGTCGGGCGAGGCACCCTTTTTCGACAGCCGCGTCGCCTATATCGCCGAGAGCGGGCCGAAGGGGAACCGCATCAAGCGCCTGGCGATCATGGACAGCGATGGCGGCAACCACCGCTTTATCACCAACGGGCAGGCGCTCGCCATTTCGCCGCGATTCTCGCCGGATTACAAAAAGATCGTCTACGTCTCTTACCTGAACAACCGCGTTCGCGTGTTCATCTATGACGTCGCGGCGGGTACTCAGAAGCTGGTAACCGAAAGCGGCAATGCGACCTTCGCACCGCGCTGGTCGCCCGACGGCACGCAAATCCTCTATTCGATGGCGGTCGGCGGCAACACCGACATTTATCGCATTTCGGCAAACGGCGGCACGCCGGTGCGGCTGACCACCGCGCCGGGCATCGACGTCGGCGGCAGCTTTTCGCCCGACGGCCGCAAGATCGTGTTCGAAAGCGACCGGTCGGGCAGCCAGCAGATTTATACGATGAACATCGACGGGTCCGACCAGCGCCGGATCAGTTTTGGCGGCGGCCGCGCCGCCACCCCGGAATGGTCGCCGCGCGGCGACCTGATCGCGTTCACCCGGATGGGTGGCGGCGAATTCCGCATCGGGGTGATGACCCCGACCGGCGGCGGGGTGCGCATGCTGACGAACAGCTGGCAGGACGAGGCACCGACCTGGTCGCCGAACGGACGCGTCATCCAGTTCTTCCGCACCACGCCGGGACGCGAAGGCAAATCGAGCCTGTGGCAGGTCGATCTGACCGGGGTGAACCTGCGCCGCCTGCCGACTCCGCAGGATGGTTCCGATCCCAGTTGGGGTCCGGTGCTGCCGTAAGCAAAGCGGAACCAAAAATGGCCCTCAGGGTTCCCATATTGGCATGAAACGGCGATAAAACGGGCCGAAACGAAATTTTCCCAGCAACAACAAGAGGACAGACAACATGACGATACGCAAAACCACCGCGATGATCGCGGCGATCACCGTGCTTGCTGTTGGTGCCTGCTCGAAAAAGGCCCCCGACACGCTGCCCCCCGCCCCCGAAGGCACCGGCACCGATACCGGCGCGGACACCGGCACCGGCATCGTCCCCGGATCGCAGGAAGATTTCCTCGCCAGCGTCGGCCTCGAAGGCGACCGCATCTTTTTCGATTTCGACCAGTATAATGTCGACAGCGCCGACATGGCGACGCTGCAGAACCAGGCGCAGTGGATGCAGCGCAACCCGGCGGTCCGCGTCACGCTCGAAGGTCATGCCGACGAACGCGGCACCCGCGACTATAACATCGCGCTGGGCGAACGCCGCGCCAATGCCGCGAAAAACTATCTCGCCTCGCTGGGCATCGATCCGTCGCGGATCAGCGTCATCAGCTATGGCAAGGAACGCCCCGCCGAACTCGGCTCGACCGAAGCGGCCTATGCCAAGAACCGCCGCGCGGTGACCGTCGTCATCGGCCGCTGATGAACGGCCATAGCGGCACCGTCGCGAACGCGGCGGTGCAGGCAAAGACACCGAAGGGGACCGGTCGCTGAGCCAGCGGCTGGTCCCCTTTTCGTTGGGCGATCAGCGCCCAGACGATCCCTCCGAAGCTGGCGAGCAACAGCGTCAGCGGCAGCGCCTGCCAGCCAAGCCAGCAGCCAATCGCGGCGACGAGCTTGGGATCGCCGCCGCCCATGCCGTCCCCACCCCGCGCACGCCGATAAGCCCAGGCGATCAGCGCCAGCGCCCCCCCACCCGCCAGCGCGCCGATCCAGCGGTCGAGCAGCGACGCGCCCAGCAGTGGCCCTGCCAGCACCAGCCCGACCACCGCCAGCAAAGCGCTCAGCCGATCAGGCAGCCAGAAATGCCGCGCATCGAGCAGCGCGAGCGGGAGCAGCAACCAGCCGAATAGCGCCCAAAGCCAACCCGCTGTTCCGGGCAGGGTTGCAAGAGCGAGGCCGCCAATCAGCGCCGCACCGAGTTCGACATAGCTGTGGAAGCGGTCAATCGATGCACCGCAGCGGCGACAGCGACCGCGCAGCCAAAGCGCCGACAGCAGCGGGACGAGGTCCAGCGGTCCCAGTGCTCGCTGGCAGCCGTCGCACTGCGACCGCCCAAGCACCGAACGACCAGCAGGCCAGCGAAACACCAACGTCGCGATAAAGCTGCCGATGAGCAATCCGACCAGCGCGGCCAAAGCGACGCCCATGCCAAAGGGCAAGGCATCGAGGATCGTCATGTCAGAAGTGGCCTGTGGTCGCCAGCACGAAACCGCCCGAACCGGCGCGGAACCCGAGCGCCGCGAGCGCCGCCGCCATCGCCGGGTCGCGATCGACATTGATGGTGAATTGCGCGTGGTAAGCACCGCTGCCGTCGAACGACAGCGTCAGCCGCTCCATTCCCGACTGGCTGGCGAGCGCCGCCTGCGCGCGCCCGTTCGCGCATCGCAGCGGCCCCGACAGGCCCCGCGACAGGTCGAGCCCGGCGATCGGCGCGGTGACCGCCAGCTGGATGCGTCCGCCCGCTCTCGCGCATTTCCCCGCCGCATCGAAACGCACGCTGGCGCCTTCGAACCGGATCGTATCAACGGGGATCATCCCCAGGCCGCCCGACATCGTCGTCGTGCCGTTGACGTCTGATACCCCGCGCGGGTTGCTGCCATGCAGCCGCCCTGCAAGCGCGCCGAGCCGCTGGTCGGTGCGCGAAAAAGCGAGTTCGGTATCGCCGCCGAGCAGCGCCAGCGGCGACAGGCTGGCGCGCACCGTACCAAGTGGCAGCGCGCCCAGCCGCGCGTCGACCAGCTCGCCCGTCCACACCGACCCGCGCACCTCGCGCGCCGTCACCCCGGCGTCGCTCGCGCCCGACCATGCCAGCGCGAGCCGCATCGGAAAAGTCGCAACAAGCAGGACCAGCGCAAGCACCAAAGTCGCGATCGCCCACCGGCTGCGCGCGCTCATTGCCCGCCCTTTCGGAGTTCGGCGGTCAGTCCGACAGTGCCATCGGCGGCGGGGGTGATCGTCAGTTGATCGATGACAAATCCCTGCCCCTCGAGCGACGCGAGCCAGTCGGTCAGCACCGGCGCGCGCGCGGTGGCGATCGCGATCGTCGCCTGCCCCTGCCCGCGCGCTTCGTTACGGTCGAGCGTCAGTCCAGTCTCGCCCGCCGACTGCGCGAGAAATTGGTCGATCGCCACCGCTTCGACGGCCGTCGCGACCGATTTCGCCGGACGCTGCGCCAGCAATTGCACTTTTGCGGCGACACGGCCCTCGCGCTCGATCGCGGCGCGATGCTTCGCCTCCAGGTCGACGATCGCCGCATAGGCCGGGCGACCAAGCCCCCACAGGATGACGGCCAGCGCAAGTATGCCCGCGATGCCGACCAGCCAGCGTTCGCGCTGCGACAGGCCCAGCCACCAGTTTTGCAATCGCTCGGTCATGGCACCGCCCGGATCGTGATATTGGCCATCTGCTGCCCGTCGCTGCCCGCCATAGGTTGAGCCGTAATGCGGTACCCCCGCGCCTGCAGCGCGAGCAGCACCGCATTGAGGTCCTCGACCCGCGGCGCCGCGAGCGTCGTCGTCAGCGTCCCGTCGGTACGATGAGACAGCGTCCTCAGCGTCGCCCCCGGCGTGTCGCGCATTGCGTCATAGAGCGCCGATGCCGGCACCGAAAAGGCCAGCGGCCCGCCCCCCGCGGCCGCGAGGCGTCGGTCGAGTTCGGCTTCCGCCGCGGCGGCGTCGGGTGCGGTGACGCCAGCCTTTGTCGCCATCGCCACCACCGCTTCATCGGCGCGAGCGCTGTCGGACGAGAGGCGCAGCGCATGGACGATCGGGATCAGCAGGCTGACGACAAGCAGCGCGATCGCCAGCCGCTTGACCAGCCGCACCAGCGACGGATCGAGCGCCCAGCTGCGCTTTGGCTTCCAGCCGCCGCTGAGCAGATCGAGCGGCGGCGCCGCGAGGGTCAGCAACAGCGCCTCGCGCATCCGGTCGGCATCGAGCGGCGCGACGGCGTGTCCGCCGGCGATCAGCGGGTCGATCGCGGAATCGGACAAATAGGCGTGATCGGGCGCGCGCACGATCTGTTCGCCGCCAAGTTCGGCGGACCACAGGCTGCCCGGCTCGGGCGGCGGCACCGCGGCAGCCGCCGGGATAATCGCCGCCGGATCGAGATCGCGCGCCTTCAGCCAATCTGTCCACGCGGTCATCGCCGCATGCGTCGTCACCGCGACCGGCACCGCCTGTCCGGCTTCGGCCGGCTGTCCCGCGACGATATGCAGCAAGGCGCCGTCGCCCAGACTGTCCTTCAGCGTATCGAGCCGCGCCGCCACCGGCGCCTGCGCGGGCGCAGCATCGGGATAGTGGCGCCAGCGGATCGGTACGTCGGCCGCGGGGGCGAGCGCGATCAGTCGATCGTCAGGATGGCCCTCTTGCGGCTTTTCCCACGCGTCGACCCAGCCATCGTCCTGGCCCGAATCGACGATCACCCCGTCATCGACACGCAGCCAGGCCGGATCGGGGGCATCCCCATCGCCCAGCGCCGCCACCGGGGGCAACCACAGAACCAGAATGCGACTCATTTCAGTCGCTTTCGCCCCAGCTTCGCCGGACGATCGCCGGGGGAGCCTGACCGGCGGCGGGTGCGCCGCCGTTGGCGTCGATGAGCGAAACTGCCGTCAAGAAACCGTCCCCCATCGTCACATTCGTCGTCAGTTCCAGCCAGCGGCTGGTCACGCCTGCCTGTGCGGCAATATCCTCGGGCGGGTCGAACCGGGCGAGCGGCGCCGACTCCCAGAATCGCACGCTGCTGCCATAGCCGCCCGCGGGCCGCGCCGCCAGCGCCGCCCGCGCATCAGCGACGCTGAGCTCCCCGGGCAGCAGCATCGCGACCAGCGGCGCCTGTTCGGGGGCGAGCGTGTTCACGTTCAGCCGTACCGGATCGGTCACCGGCAGCACGCAGATCCAGGGCTTCAGCCGCGCATAGATTTTGGGCGTGACGCCGCGCACGGCGCGCAGTTCGCTGACGTCGGCCATCTTGCGATTTGCGGCAAGATAGGGGACCGGCATCGACCTATAGACATTATCCTCGGCCCCCAACGGCCCGTCGTTGCTGTCGCTGTCGATCCAGTCGGCGGCCGCGCCCGCCATGGCCTGCGCCTCGCCCTGTTCGATACCCAGCGCGACCATCAGCGCGCCGAACTGGCGCATCGCCCCCGATCGCTGGCTGAACCGGCCCGGCGCGGTTTCGGCAACCAGGCTGTTGAGGTTGAAGCAATTGCTGGCGTCGCGAAGCCGCGCGCGTCCTTGCCCACCCGGCAGCGGCAGCACGAAGTCGCGCCCCAGCCAGTTGCCGGCGAGGGTCAGCTTGGCGGGATCGCGGCCGACAAGATCGGCCACGCGGCGCAGCGCAATCTGTTCGGCGGCGAAGCTGTACGCGCGCCCCTGATCGACGATCGCCGCGCTGCCGGCGACGCGCGTCGCCAAGGTCAACCGGTCGAGCGCGGTCGCGGCGATTACCGCCATCACCGCGACGAGCAACAGCACGCTGAGCAACGCCGCACCGCGTTCGTTTGTAGGGCGACGCATCATGCCGGCGGATTTTCCGCGACCGATGGCGGCGGCGGCAGTGTCGGCGCGGTCAGGAACAGCATCGTCAGCGGCTCCCGCCCGCTACGCGACACGCGCACCTCGACCGCGCGCGGCAGGCGGTCGCCGGGTTCGGAGGTCCAGCTTTCGCCCCAATTGCCGCGATCGTCGCGATAGCGCACCGCGACGCCGGTGACGTCACCGAGCAGCCGGTCGCCTGCGGTCAGCGCGGTGCCGTCGAGCATCGGCTGGGTGGCGCGGCGCCATTCGTTGCCAACCAGCGCATAGGCGACGCGCTCGATCGCGGCCCGCGGCGATCCGTCGAGCGCGACTGCGCCGCCGTGGACAAGGGCAAAGCCGGTGGCCGATCCGACGAACGCGGGCACTGCCTCGCCCGCCGGGCCGCGGGTCGAACGCTGTACCGCCTGCGCCAGATCGTTCGCCATCACCGCGCGCAGCCGGTTGATGCCGCCCATCACCTTGAGGCGCGTCTGCACCGCATCCTGCGTATCGACGCTGCTGCGCAGCAATCCGACGCCGATCGCCGCGATCGCGGCGAACAGCGACAGCGCGACGAGCATTTCTATGAGGGTGAAGCCGCGCTCGTCTTTCATCGGCTTGGCCGGATGATCGTCAGGGCCGCCTGCCCACGGCCGCTTTCGGGACGCACGACCAGGTCGATGCGTAGCAAGCTGTCGTCCGCGGTCCGCGCGACGCGCTGTTCGACGCGCCAATTGCGCCCCGCATTGGTTACGCCGATCGCGCTGGTGCCGATCGTCGGCGGCGCGGGATCGGTCCATAGTTCGACGGCGCGGTTCTGCGCCACGATCCCCGCAACCGTGCTTTCGTCGAGGTCGCCGGCAGTGCGCACGGCAAAGGCGTCGAGGCGGACGAGCGTCAGCGCCGCGATGCTGATGACGCTGAGCGCCACCAGCATTTCGAGCAGGGTGAAGCCGCGCTCGCTGCGCTGGGCGCGCTCATTCGCCACGGCTGATCTCTCCGGTCGCCGACACGCGCACGATCTCGCGCGCGTCGCCGCCGCTCAGCACCACCGTTTGCGGGGTCGGACTGGTGCCGATGCGATCGAACAGGATGCGCGCGGCGCCCTGCCCGTTACCCGCGACAAAGCGCACGTTGTCTGGCCAGTTCCGCTGGGCGAAGACACGGCCGGGCAACGGCTGCCATTCGCCCGCGATCCGGCGCTCGAACCCGTAGCCCGACGGCGCGAAATTGACCGCCACACTGCGTCCTTCGATCACCGCAATGTCGCGCGCGCCCGCCAGCCGCGCCGCGACCCGGTCGGCTTCGCTGCGTACGCCGCGATCCTCGCCGGGAATCGTCAGCACCACCGCCGTCGCGGCCAGCGCCATTATGGCCAGGACGACCATGAGTTCGACCAGAGTAAAGCCGTTGAGAGCCGGGCGTCGGCGCGGCTTAGCTGTCGCTGCGAATATCCGCATTGTCGTCGGTCCCGCCGGGGGCGCCGTCGGCGCCGAGCGACCAGACGTCGAACGCCTTCCCGTTCGGGCCGGGCGCCTGGTAATTATAGGGCCGCCCCCACGGATCGGCGGGCAGTTTCTTGATGTAGCCGCCGCGACGATAGCGTTCGGGCTGCGCCAGCGACGGCGGGGCGGTGACCAGCGCGTTCAGCCCGTCGGTCGAGGCTGGATAGGCCAGATTGTCGAGCCGATATTGTTCGAGCGCGGTTTCAAGCGTTGCGATGTCGGCCTGCGCCTTTGTGACCATTGCGCGATCCTGGCTGGGCAGGACATTGATCATGACGACGGTCGCGAGCAGCCCGATGATGAAGATCACGACCATCAATTCGGTCAGGGTGAAACCCCGCTCGTCCTTTTTGCGGCGCCGGGCGGAGGTCGGGCGCGACGGATCGAGCATCAGGCGAATGAAAAGCTGCATCAGTGACATTTATTACAGTCCGGCCAGATTCTGCAACTGAAGGATCGGCAGCAGAATCGCGAGAATGATGAGGGCGACGCACGACCCCATAAGGACAATTATGACAGGTTCGAGTAAGGCCATTGACGCCGCCGTGAAGCGGTCGAATTCGCGCTCGAGATAATCGGCGGCGCGTTCGAGCATCACCTCGAGCCGCCCGGCGCTTTCGCCGCTGGCGGTCATATAGACGAGCAGCGGCGGGAACACCCCGGCATCGCGCAGTGCCGCCGACAGGCTGCCCCCGGCGCGGACCTGATCGACGATGGCCGCGGTTGCCGCGGCCAGCGCCGCGTTGCGGATCGTCGGGAGGGTCAGCCGCAGGCCGTCGACCAGCGGCAGGCGGCTCGACACCATCGTCGCGAGGGTGCGGGCAAAGCGCGCGGCGTAAAGGTCGCGAAGCAGTCGGCCGAGCAGCGGCAGACGCAGCAGCCGCGCATCGACGCGCGCCTTGAACGCGGGGCGACGCATCGCGGCTGCCCAGCCGAACGCTGCCGCGACCACGAGCAGCGCGATCAGCCACCACCAGTTGGCGGCGAAACTGGAAATCGCGATCACCGCGCGGGTCAGGAAAGGGAGCTGCTGGCCGGTGTCGGTGAATTGTTCGACGACGCGCGGGACGACGAAGATCATCAGCGCCGCGACGACCCCGATCGCGACCACCGCGAGCACGATCGGATAGGCGAGCGCCGCGATCAGCTTGCCGCGCACCTCGGCCTGGCGTTCGAGCAGGTCCGCGAGACGCGCGAGGATAGTGGTCAGGCTACCCGTGGTTTCACCCGCGGCGACCATCGCGCGGTAGAGCGGCGGGAAACTCGCGGGCTGGCGCGCCATCGCGTCGGCAAGGCGGCGGCCTTCGAGTAGCCCGGCGTGGACATCGCCGATGACATTGCGGGCGCTTTCGGCCTCGCTCTGGCGCGTCAGCGTGCGCAGCGCCTCTTCGAGCGGTGCGACTTCGGCGAGTGTCGCAAGCTGGCGCGTGAACAGCGCGAGTTGCTTGGCTGAAAGCCGCTCGCGGCGGAACGCCATCAGCGACTGGGTCGCGGGCTTTGCTCCCGCCGCCTCGACCGCGACGATATGGAATTTGCGCCGCACCAGATCGGCGCGGGCCGCATCGTCATTGGCGGCGGTCAGTCGCCCCTTGCGCTCGCGGCCCTGCGGATCGATCGCCACATAGCGATAATCAGGCATCGATTTCCTCGCGCCGCGCGATGCGGATCGCTTCTTCGGCGGTGGTCAGCCCCTTGGCGACCATCGCGCGCGCCGCCGAGGCGAGCGTCGGCGCCTTCAGAAACGCATGTTTCGCGATCATCGATTCGTCGCCACCGGCGTAGATATAGCGGCGCACCGTCTCGTCGACCTTGATCGCCTCGAACACCCCGATGCGGCCCTTGAAACCGGTGCCGCCGCACGCCTCGCAGCCCTTTGGCCGCCAGATGACGGTGCCGATGTCGAGCCCGAGCATCGCGGCGATGCTGTTGTCGGCCTGCACCGGCTCGCGGCACTGGTCGCACAGCTTGCGAACGAGCCGCTGCGCGATGACCGCGCGCAAGGTCGAGGCGAGCAGGAAGGGTTCGACTTTCAAATCTTTCAAGCGCGTGATCGCACCGACCGCATCGTTGGTGTGGACGGTCGAGAGGACGAGGTGGCCGGTGAGCGAGGCCTGCACCGCGATGTCGGCGGTTTCACGGTCGCGGATTTCGCCCACCATGACGACATCGGGGTCCTGACGCAGGATCGCGCGCAGGCCCGCGGCGAAGTCGAGCCCGACCTTGCTGTTCACCTGCGTCTGGCCGACGCCATCGACGGCATATTCGACGGGGTCTTCGACGGTCAGGATATTGCGCTGGCCATCGTTGAGCTGTTTGAGCGCCGCGTAAAGCGTCGTCGTCTTGCCCGATCCGGTCGGACCGGTGACGAGGATGATGCCATTGGGTTCGGCGAGCGCCTCGCGCAAAATCTGGTCGGCGGCGCCCGACAGGCCGAGGACGTCGAAGTCGATCCCCGCCGCATCCTTGTCGAGGATACGCATCACGACGCGCTCGCCCGCGCGGCTCGGCAGGGTCGAGACGCGGACGTCGACCGCCTTGCCCGCGAGCGTCAGCCCGATGCGGCCGTCCTGCGGCACGCGGCGCTCGGCGATGTCGAGCCGCGCCATCACCTTGATACGGCTGACCACCACCGGCGCGACATGCGGCGGCATGCGGAGATGTTCGCGCAGCACGCCGTCAGCGCGCATCCGCACGACCAGCCCGCTTTCATAGGGTTCAATGTGGATGTCGCTGACCCCCTGTCGCACCGCTTCGGCGATGATCGCGTTGATCAGGCGGATCGCGGGGGCGTCGTCGGCGCTGTCGAGCAGGTCTTCGGCGCTCGGCAGGCTGAAATCGATGTCGCTGCCGTCAAGCGACCCCGCCATCGCGGCGGCCGAGCTGTCGACCGCATAATGATCCGACAACAACCGGTCGAAATCCGCCGCATTGGCGGTCACTACCGTCAGCGGCGCGGCGAGATAACGCTTCACCTCGATCAGCACCGCCGGATCGGCATCGTCGCGCAGGGTCGCAAGCCAGGCACCGCCCTCGCCCGGCGCGATCACGACGCCGTGCTGGCGCGCAAAGCCGTAAGGAATGTCGACCGGCGCGGCCGGTGCGACGACCGGTTCGGGATGGCTCACGGATATTCTCCGGTCGGCGGCGCGGGCGCGTTCGAGACCGACGGTGGCACATCGGTCGAGATCACCCGGCCATCAGGGCCGCGCAGTTCGGGCAGGTTGACCGGACCGACGGTGATGTCGGCGGCGGTCGCCGCGCTCGGCGCAGGCGGTACCGCGCCGAGATAATCGCGGACCAGCGTATCGATCGCAGGTTCCTCGTCGGGATTGCGCTGCAACTGGAAGTCGCGGATATAACCGTAGCGCCGCGCGGTCAGCGCCGCATTATCCTCGCGATTACGCAGGATCGTCGGACGGATGAAGACCATCAAATTGGTTTTCGAGCGGGTACGACTGCGCGATTTGAACAATTCGCCGAGCAGCGGAATGTCGCTGAGCAGCGGGATGCGCTCGATCGTCTTGCGCTCGTCGTCGTTGAGCAGCCCGCCGATCGCGAGAATCTCGCCATCATCGACGGTCAGCACCGTCTCGAACGCGCGCTTGTTGAGGATGAGGTCGCTGTTGCGCGACGACACTGGCCCCGCGACGCTCGACACTTCCTGGCGTAGGAACATCTTCACTTCACCCGCACCATTAACCTGCGGCGTCACCTCCAGCTTGATCCCGACCTCTTCGCGCTGGACGGTGCGGAAGGCGTTTTCGAAATTGTCGCCGAGCTGTTCGCCGGTGGTGATCGGTACATCCTGCCCGACGAGGAATTTCGCCGCCTGGTTGTCGAGCGTCACGATATGCGGGGTCGCGAGCAGGTTCGACGTCGTATCCGACTTCACGGCGTTGATGATCGCGCCGAAGATGGTGTTTTTGCCGATGTCGCCCGCAAAGCCCGCAAAGCCGCCGGTTGCCTGCAGGATCGATGCCGCGGCAGCCTCTTGCAGGCTGTTGCCGAGCGCGCTCGACGTCTGGGTCACAACCGTCGTCCCATCGACCGTCGTCGTGTCCTGCGTCAGCCGCGTCGCAGCATAGGCGCCGCCGAGGGTGAAGATATTGGGCTGCGCATTGCTGTAATTGGTCGCGACGAAGGGGATATTCTTGCCGCCGAGCAGGAACTGCACGCCGAGCCGCTTCGCCGCATCGTCGCCGATTTCGACCACGATCGCCTCGACCAGCACCTGTTGCCGCCGGCTGTCGAGCTGGCGGATCAGCTCGCCGAGCATGCGCTGGACTTCGCTGTTCGCGGCGACGATGATCGCATTGGCGCCTTCGTAGCGCGTCACAATGGCGGGGCCGCGGGTCGAGATGCTGCCGCCGGCGCCGCCAACCGAAGTGGGCGCTGCACTGGCCGGTGCGGGTGCCGCGGCGCCATCGCCGGTCGACGACGACGAAGCCGATGCGGGGGGCAGGCCGGCCTTTTGCGCCGGGTCGCTGCCGCCGCCGACCAGCTGTTGCAAGGTCGGGAGCAGGGTTTCGGCATTGGCATGTTCCAGCCAATAGACGCGTAGCTCGGTGCCGCCCGCGGCCTTTGCGTCAAGATCGTTCGCCATCTGGACGAAGCGCGCGACCAGCGCCTGGTCGCCGCGCAGGGCAATCGCATTGCTGCTGTCGATCGGCACGATCGCGACCGGTGCGCGCGCGCCCTCGCCCGCGGCGGGAACGAGCGCGGTCAGTGCCGCGGCGATTTCGCGCGCGCCCGCGTTCTTGAGCGTCACCACCTGGCTGGTCGAGCTGTCGCGGTCGATGCTGGATGCCAGTGCGCGAATGCGGCGGATATTGTCGGCAAAGTCGGCAACGACCAGGCTGTTGGCATTGCGGTTCGCGGTCAGCGACCCCTGCGCGCTGACCAGCGGACGCAAGGTTTCGACCGCGGCGACCGCGTCGATGTGACGGAGGCGGATGATTTCGGTAACGAACTGGTTCTGCGCCGCGCCGCCACTGCCGGTGCGACCCGGCTGCGCCGCGGCGCCGTCGATCGGCTGGACGCGGTAGCTGCCATTGGGGCCGGGGACCGCGACCAGCCCGTTCGAGCGCAGGGTGGAGAGGAATATCTCGAAATATTCGCTGCGCGACAGCGGGCGGTCGGTGACCACCGACACCTTGCCGTTGACGCGCCCGTCAATAACGAACGTCCGCCCGGTAATCCGCGCCGCGTCCTGAATGAAGGCACGGATGTCGGCATCGCGGACGTTGAGTGTATATTGCGCGCTCGCCGGGCCGGGAACGGCGGAAACGAGTGCAGCGGCAAGCATCAAGGTCAGTTTCAGACGCATAATCTCTATTTCGACAAAAAGATGGCGACGGGAACGACGCTGGCGCCGCGTTCGATTTCGAGCGAGATGCGCGCCCCCGGCGCGATCTGGCTGGCGAGGGCGGCGGCATCGCCGGCCGAGCCGATCGGCCGCCCGTTGATGCCGCGGATGACATCGCCGGGACGCAGCCCCGCGGCGCGGAAGATGGCGCCGTCGCCCTGCGGCTGGACGACCAGCCCGGTGACGCGGCCATTTTCGGTACGCGGCGCAAATGCGACCCCCGCCTTCAGGCTGTCGGGCGACAATTCACCGCCGGTGCTTGTGCCGACGGCGGCAGGTGTGCCGACCTCGGGCGTCGGCGCGGGGAGCGCGGACGCCGGGGTGGCCGCTGCTGCATCGCCGCTCTGGTCAAGAAACAGGCTTTCACGCGCGCCGCCGCGGTCGAGCAGCACATGGTCGAAAGCGACGCCGACCAGCTTCACGCCGGGGGCGATCTCGTCACCCACGGCATAACTGGTCTGCACGCCGTCCTCGCCCGCAATGATGGCCGAACCGCTGCCCGTGGCTTCGTTGATATTGACCCCGAACAGGGTGAGGCCGAGTGCGGTGACCGTGGCCGAGGCCGGGCCCTGTGCCGCGGTCCGGAAAAAAGGATCGAGGCTGGTGAACAGCGCGCGGCGCTCGGCGGGCGAAGCGATGACCGCGGTCTGCGGCTGCCACGCGCCGAGCGGCGACAGCGGGGTGACGATCGTCCACAGCAGGCGCACGGCCTGCCACACCAGCAATCCGCCGAGCAGCGCGGCCAGCAGCAGCGGCGCGAGGTCGCGCGGTGAACGGCGCCTGCCGCGCAGCCATGCGGGCAAAGCGCGCGGCAACCGAAGGGCCGATCCGGGCATCAGCGTCGCCATGAAATCTTCGTGTCCCCCGAGGCTGAAGTTGCCGTCGCGAATCGCCTAGGGACGATTGGTGACAATCAGTTGACCGGAAGATTACAGTTTTTTGACCGGCGGGCGAGTCCGGTTTGGCCGGGGGGGGCTACCCCGCTCTCTCAACTCCGTCATCCTGGCGGAGGCCGGGATCTCACCCTATCGGTGGTATGCACCGGCGAGATCCCGGCCTTCGCCGGGATGACGATTCAAATAACGATAATCGCGTTTACCGCGTCAGAATTTCAGCGACGCGCTCAGCGAGAAGGTGCGGCCGAGCTTGTAGCGGTTCAGGAAGATGCGATTATCGCCGGCTTCCTGCACTTCCTGATATTTCCGCCCGGTCAGATTGCGCGCCTCGAACTTCAGTTCGATCTCCTTGTTCAGCAGGCTGATCCCCTGCCGCGCGACGAAGTCGACCGAGATGCCGGGCTTTTCGCGAATGTCGGGCTGGCCTGACGGACCGCGGCTGGTCACGCGCGGGCTGGCATAGGTGACGAGGATCGTCTGCTGCGACAATTTGTCCTGATCTTCGAGCCCGATCTGGAAATTAACCAGATGGTCCGACTGGCCGGTGAGCGGCGAGCCGTCGAAGAAGAAGTTGCGCGCATCCTGGACAACGCCGTTGATGACGGTGGTGTCGCCGGCACCGACCCGGATTTCGGACTTGGTGAAGGTATAGTTGCCGATCAACACCAGGCGGCGGCTGGCCCAGAAGGCGCCGTCGGACAGCGTGTCGAGCGCAAAATATTTCTGCACCTCGACCTCGCCGCCATAGAGCAAAGCTTCGGGTGCGTTGGCGAAGCTGGTGTTGGCAACCGAGTCGGTGCTGAGCGAAGTATAGGCTTCGATCGGATTGTCGATCTTTTTGAAGAAACCCGCCGCGGTCAGACGCTGGTCGCGCGCGAAATACCATTCGTACCGCACCTCGGCGTTCCACAGCTCGCTGTCGGCCAGCGACGGATTGCCGCGGAACAGACGGTTCGATTCGGGATCCTGATAGATTTGCGCGATCAGCTCGCGGAACTGCGGCCGCGCGATGGTGTTCGACGCGTTGAGGCGCAGCTGCATGTCGGGCGCGACTTCCCACGTCAGCGTCACGGCGGGGAGCCAATAATCATTCTTCAGATTGGTCTGCGCGATCGCGCTGCCGCCGGTCCCGAACAGGTCGATCGGCACCACGGTCTGTTTGGCGTCCTCGTAACGGATGCCGACATTGACGTTCATACCGGGCGCGATTTCCGCCTGCAGTTGCGCGTAGCCGGCGTGGGTGGTCAGCCCGGCGTCGAAGGCGGCGGTACCGTCCTGCGCCGAGGTTTCGAGCAGGGTGATATCGAACAGCTGGATCGTCGCATCGGACAGCAAATAGTCGGGGCGCAGTTGCGTCACCGGCACCGGCAGGCCCGACCCGCGGAACTGGAACGCGCGGCGCACCGCGGTGCGGCTGGTATCGGTATAGGCATAGCCGACCGTCGCGCTGATCCGCGGCGCCAGTTCGTACGACAGGTCGACGCCGCCCGACCACAGATCCTCGTTCAGGTCCGAAAAGGCGATCGTCGCGTCGCCGCGGTTGCCGCCGAGATCGTTGACGAACTTGTCACCGGTAGGATCCTGCGTCGTCGGCAGGTTCGTCCGCACATAGGTGAAGCCGCGCTCATAGGGCGCCTCGCGCTGCGAATTGGCATAGGCGCCGCGCAGGTCGACCTTCAGCGCGTCGAATTTGAATTCGCCGACCAGCTGGGTGTTGATCAGCTGGCGTTCGTACCAGGCAGTGTCCTGTTTCAATATGTCACGTCCGACCTGGTTGGCGTCGGTGCCAAGGCCGAGACGCGCCTGTTTCAGCGTGTCGCGGATATAAAGATTGGTCCAGCGCAGCTTGTGTTCGCCAAGCTCCAGCCCGAAGCCGAGCAGGCCGTTCACGACGATGCGGTTGTCGGTGATCACGCGGTTGTAACTGGTCTGCGGGTCGCCCGACAGATCCTGGTTCAGCGAGGTCTGCTGCAACGTGTCGCGGGTGCGCCACTTGTTGCTGATCCCCGCGGTCGCGATGATGCCCAGCTCGCCATTGGCGAAGGGGATCGTCGTCCCGCCGGTGATGCCGGCCGACCAGTTGATCGGAATATTGTTGTTCTGCTGCAGCAAAGTGGTTTCGGCGTTGACCAGCTCCATCTGGATCGCGGTCAGGTCTTCGCGGCTGAAATCAGCGCCTTCGAGGATCGGCTTGCCGCTCGCGAAGGCGGCCTTCAGCAGCGGCGGCACGTCGCGGGTGCCGTCGTCAAACCCCGTCCAGTCGGTGTCGCTGCCATAATAGGTATAGCCGAGCTGGTTGGTCGTTTCGCTGTCCCAGCCGATCCCGCCACTGAAGGTCAGGAACGGTTCGCGCGGGGTCGATTTGGTCGTGAGGTTGATTACGCCACCGCCGAATTCGCCGGGGAAGTTCGCCGAATAGCTTTTTTGCACCAGCGTCGAATCGATAACGTTCGAGGGGAAGATGTCGAGCGGCACGACGCGCTTCAGCGGTTCGGGACTCGGCAGCGGCGAGCCGTTCAGCAGCGCGAGCGAATAGCGGTCGCCCAGGCCGCGGACATAGACGAAACCACCGCCGACAACCGACAGGCCGGTCACGCGCTGGAGCGAACCCGAGATGTCGCCTTCGCCGGTGCGCGCGATGTCGGCCGAAGAAAGCACCGACACGACTTCGGGGGTGGCACGGACGATATTGGGGGTATAGCGGCCGGTGACGACGATTTCCTGGTCGGCGCCGCCGGGGATCGAGACGTCGGCGTCTTCGTCGTCGGTGTCCGCGTCGTCCTGCGGCGGGGCGGGGTCCGCGGCGGGCGGCTGGGCCGCCGCATCCTGGGCCAGCGCCGCGGGGGCGACAAGCGACGAACTGAGAAGAAGCAGGCTGGCAAGGATCGGCCGCTTGGTCATGATGGAATAACCCCCAAATTTATGCAGGAAGGGAGCGGGCCTGCCCTCTGGCGTGCCCGCTCCCCGAATGGATCGCGAGCGATCAGGTCGTCGGAATGGCGCTGCAGTTGCCGCTGCTCGTGCCGAAGTTTGCCGTCGACGAGTTGCAGGTCCAGCCCTGGTACCAGGTGTCGTTGGCGTCGCGGACGGCGCCGACATAGGCGGTCGTGTCGAAGAAGGCGTTGAGCGTCTTCGCATCGAAGGCCGGGCGGGCGGTTTCGGTCGCGCCGTTGATGAACAGGTTGGTCAGCGACGGGGTGTAGCTGACGGTATTGTTCGTGCCGGCGTTGAAAATCGCCTCGACCTGCGCGTCGGTGACGCCGCTGGTGCCGCGGAACGGCTGCGAATTACACTGCATCGACACCGAGAAGAAGCGCGGCGGGCCGGCTTCGTCGGGACCGGTGGTCTGCACCGTGGTGGCGCTGTTGAGACCAAGGCAACGGAACCCCGGCGCGACGATCAGCCCGTTGGCAAAGGTATAGTCGGCGCCGCCGCGCACGAGGATCGCGACGCCGTTCCCGGCCGCGGTGTTGCGCTGGATGTAGGTAAAGTTCGCGAGGTTCACATTCTGACGCGGCGTGGTGTCTTCATTTCCGTTCGAGTCGATTTCCATCATCGAGTCGCCGACCGCGCCGCCTTCGCGCTGCACGCCGATGACATACTGGATATTGCCCTTGTACCCGACGTCGGTGTCGAGGCTGTCATCCTCGGCGCCGGTGATCACCAGATGCTTCATGTTGACGCGACCGCCGAACACTTCGATGCCGTCGTCCGAGCTGTTGTGGATCTGGATGTGGTCGAGCTGGGTGCCGGTGCCGACGCCCGAGGGGGTCAGCCCCTGCAATTCGCTGTTGCCCGACAGGACGAAGCCCGAATAGCGGATCTGGACATAGGACATGCGGCCCGAATTGTCGGCTACCTGCGCACCGCCATACAGCGCGTTCGACGTGCCTTCGGTGTCGCGTTCGCACGCCGCGGTGCCGGGGGTGGCGCCGGGGGCAAGGCAGTCGGTGATCGGGGCGCGGCCGAGCAGGACGACGCCGCCCCACAGCTGCGACGTCTGGTCATTGGCCGAGCCGACGACGTTGCCGCGGCCGGTGAAGATGATCGGCTGGGTCGGGGTGCCGACCGCGTCGATGCGGTTGCCGCGGTTGACCGCCAGGAACGACACGCCGGTAGCACCAAAGATGGTGACGCCCGGATCGATCGTCAGCGTGACGACGTTATTGGTGCTGGTCGCACCTTGGTCGGTGCCGACATCGACGCGGCCGGGCAGCGAGTAGATCACGCCGGCAACCTTCGGGATAGCGGTCGTCGCGGTGAAGCGGGCGGGGAAACCGCAGTTGCGCCATTCGCCGCCCGGGCCGCTGATCGTGCCCAGGTTGGCGAGCTGGTCGGGACCGGCGATCGTCGGGCAGTTTGCGGCAGGGGTCACCGTGCTCGGCGGCGTCGGGGTGGGGGTCGGCGTCGGAGTGGGGGTCGGCGTCGGTGCGGGGATCACGATCGTACCCTCGCCCGGCGACGCAACGCCGTCAGCGCCGCAAGCGGCCAGAATGGAACAGGCCACGCCGCTGAGCATGACCAAACGAACGCGTGCGAAAGCCGCCATGAAAATCTCCGTTCCCGGTGTGCGCCCCCAAAAACGGTCGAGCAGCGCCCCTGATGAAAAATCACCGGTGAACGACGTTTCGCCCCCGGTGACGCCGCCACTAGGGTGATTCGATGACGGTCTGACGCCAGAGCCGTGACAGATGCATGACTCTTTTGAGTCCGGTTGGTGACACGCGCGCGCAGCGCGGGGCAGGCACGGTGCAAGGCGCCTTCGCACCTGCAAAAATAAATGCCGCGAAGCTTGCTTGCATCGCCCCGCAAGCTTTGCTAGGCGCCCGCTCCTACCCGGAGCCGGACCCGTTCGGCCCCATCATGATGTGCGGTCGTGGCGGAACTGGTAGACGCGCAACGTTGAGGTCGTTGTGGCCGAAAGGCCGTGGAAGTTCGAGTCTTCTCGACCGCACCATATAGTCCGGTGGGACTTCAAAAATTGGCAGTCCTCTACGACCGCCCCGCAAGGATGCGCCTTTCTGCGCGGTCCGGGTTCAGAACCCAAGTGGCGAACGCTGGCTCGGCCCATGATCACCGCGGTTCGGACATCGAAGACTTTCTGACGCCTCTCGGCGTCTGAAACTCTCAACGGTTGCGGACAGGCAGCTTCGGTGGGAGGGTTGGCAGAAGGCGACGCTATCCAGGATTTGGTCGGTCGCTGCGGCGCAGCGGCAATACGATGCTGGCGCGTGTTCCAGGCACGCCGGGCGCCGGAGCGCCGTACCGGACCTCGGCACGATGCGTCCGCGCCATCGCATCGATGAGGCGGGTGCCTAAGCCCGTCCCACGGACGGCGCCGTCCTCGGGCAGCCCGCATCCGTCATCCTCGACGGCCAGTTCCAGCATGCTCCCGCCGGCGTCGCGCAACGTAATGCGGACGCTCCCGTCGCCGCTGTCGCTATAGGCGTATTTGCAGGCATTACTGACCCACTCATTCGCGATCATTCCGAGCGCGACCGCCTTGTCGGTGCTGAGCTTGATCGGCGGGGCGTCAACGACGACGTCGCGCCGAGCGATCGAGGTCGACCAAGTGTCGCTCAGATCGGAAGCGAGACCGCCAAGATAATCGTCCATCGCGACGAACTCGACGTCATTGGTCGTGTAGAGGCGGCGATTCACCTGCGCGATCGTCGCGATGCGCTGCTGCGTTTTCTGGAGCACCTCACGCGCGGCTTCGTCGGGAAGCGATTTGGCTTGCAGCGCGATGAAGGACATCACCATCTGCAGATTGTTCGCCACCCGGTGATTGACCTCCTTCAACAGCGCCTCGAGCCGCGCATTGCTCGCCCTGAGGTCGATCTCGGCCTGCTCGCGCTCCCGCCGAAGCTGCGCACGTTCAAGCACCTGCTCGAAGCTGCTCGCGAGCAGATCGAAGAAATCTTCGCCCACCGACTTTACCACATAATCGTCAGCGCCCGATTTGAGCGCCGCGACCGCGATGCGGCTCTCTTCCGACCCGGTGACATAGACGATAGGCGGACAGTCCGGCAGCGCCCGCAACGCTTCCAGGGTGGCAAGCCCGTCCTGCCCCGGCATATAGTGGTCGACCGCAATCAGGTCGAAAGCCCCTGCCCGCGTCGCTTCGACGCCCTCGGCGCCGCTCGCCGCAAGGCTGACCTCGAAGCCCTTCCGCGCAAGCGACCGGGAGACAAGCCGACGAATTCCTTCGTCGTCATCGATATAGAGAATGTGAGACAGGGCTTTTCTCAGGAAAGATCGGCTTCGGGGACCTGGATCACCGACAGGAAGAGGCCGAGTTGGCGGATCGCGTCGGCGAAATTCTCGTAGTTCACCGGTTTGGTGATGTAGACGTTGCAGCCGAGATCGTAGCAATGCTGGATCTCGATCTTGTCGTCGGTCGTCGTCAGCACGACCACGGGTGTCCGGCGAAGCGGACTGCCATCGGCCTTGATCTTCGCCAAAATGTCGGTCCCGCTCATGTCCGGCAGATTGAGATCGAGCAGGATCAATGCCGGCCCGTTGCGTACAGGTCCATGTTCGCTGTCGTAGAGAAATGTCAGCGCCGAATTGCCGTCGAGAAAATGATGAATCCGGTTCGAAATCCCGGCCCGACGGATATTCTTTTCGATGAGCCGGGCGTGGCCCTCGTCGTCCTCGATCATGACAATGTTGACGGGCAGTTGATCAGGCATTTTCGTCTCCATTAAACCATTCCGTCGGCAAGCTTAAACGGAAGGTCGATCCCTCACCGAGGGCCGATGAAACTTCGATAGTACCGCCGAGCCGATACGCAAGCGCCCTGGAGTGGGCGAGACCGATGCCCTCGCCGGGCTGGTCCTGCGTCCCCGAACGGCGAAACAGGTCGAAGATGCGGTCGTGGTCGCGCGGGTCGATACCGCGGCCGTTATCTGCCACCTCGACGATCGCGCGACCATGCGCGGTGCTACCGCGCACGATGATCGAGCCGGCCCGCCCGGGCTGCTGATATTTGAGCGCATTTTCGACAAGGTTCGAGAGGATCTGCTCGACCGCCACCCGGTCGTTGACGATCGTCGGCAGGAGCTCGACGGTCAGCGTGGTTCCCGTTTCCTGGATGCGATGCTGAAGCGTTTCCGCGATCCCGTTCACCAGCCGGGTCAGATCGAGCCGTTCGGGCGCCAGCGTACGGCGTCCCTGGCGGGAGAGGTTCAAAATGGCGTTGATCAGCCGGTCCATCTTCTGCGTCGATGTCCGGATGAAGCCGATGGCCTCGGGCAGGTCTTCCTCGATGGCGAGTCGCGTCGCGGCATCGGGCGCCTGCCACCCCTGTTCGTCGCTCTGGCGAAGATAGCCCGCGATAGACTGACGCGCGGCCTCCAGCTCGGCGGTGAACCCCATGATATTGACGAGCGGCGAGCGCAGGTCGTGCGATACGATATAGGCGAAGCGCTGGATTTCGGCATTGGCGCGCTTGAGCTCGGCGGTCCGAGCGTCGACGACATCTTCCAGATCCTCGTTCAGGAGGCGTAGTTCGCTGCGCGATGCCCGCAATTCCCTGAGGTTACCGCGGACGAGCCACAGCGTGATCCCCGCGACGAGAGCGATCAGCAGCCCGGTCGCAATGAGCGTGTTGGTAAAAAGGCGCTGCGTGCCTCTCTGTTCCGCTTCACGGCTGCGGAGCAGGCCCAATTCTTCATCGAGCATTGTCTGGACAATCGCGCGCATTGTCCGGACCTGGGTGACGCCTTCGTCGTTGGTGAAGTCAGCGAGCATCGCGCTGCGCGCGGCACCGGTCAGACCGATTGTAGCCCGGTAATGGCGAACATAAGCCTCGAGCAGCGACTGGAGGCGAACGACGCGCTCCTTTTGTCCCGGGTTGTCGGAGATGAGCTCCGACAATTCCCCGGCACGTGTCCGCGCCACCTTTTGCGTATCCTCGACGAGCGCCGCGAATTCCATGTTGCCGGTGAGTAGCAGGCCCCGCCGGGCAGTCTCCATCCGCTCGGCGGCGCTCGCGAACCCGCCAAGGCTCGCCTCGACGGCAAGGGTGTGGGCCACGCGCTGCACGCTCGCTTCATTCTGGCGCTGGATCCAGAAGGTCGCCGCGGCGGCGGCCAGCAAGGCTGCAAAACCCAGCGTCAACATGGCGATGATAAGCCGGCTCGAGCGCTCGTCGCGGCCAAGCGCGGCCATCTTCGTCGCTTCCATCGTTACCGGCTTCCCCCATTCGCACGCGGCCATCCCAGATAGCGTCTTTCATGGCCGCAACCGGCAAAACCCACAAGCATGTGTGCGACGACCTGTAATCAGTAGCGGGGTTCAGGCGAGAAAGGCAGCGGCGCCAGGTGCGACAGCCGTTCGCCGCAAAAGCGGAAGTGCCCCAGACGGTCGCGCGCTCACCCGATTGATCAAATGCAGCGAATGGAGGTCATCGGCCGCAGCGTCCCAAATGGCAGCTTCGCGCATACGACCCGTGCGGCAAGCCTTCCCGGCCTCGCATCGGGCATGATCTTCGGCGTTCTCGCCACGGGCATCCTCGGTAGCGATAATGGCTGTCCAGATCGTATCGTCGATGCTCGCCATATTCTCACTCCTGATCCGCATACCCTGATTGACCCTAGCGCGAACGATCCCCCGCCGACTTGATCCATGTTGCAAAGAAGCGCCATGGCGCGATGCTGCGCCGGCCTTGCTTGCTGCGACGGAACGGAATGAAAGGAGGCGCCGTTCTGAGCAAGATCAACACCTAGTTCAATGGAGCAGCCGTGCCGGACGATAATCTGCGTTCACCCCGCTGGATGGGCGACGCCCCGCAAAGCTTGAAGGAAGGTCGTCTCGGCATCTTCGTTTGCAAGCTGCTGAGCCACAGCCGGATATCCACCGCGGATCAATCGGCAATCGCGGCGCTGCCCTTCAGCCTGCGAACACTCGAACCCAATGATTATATCCTGAACGAGGGTGAGCGGGCCAAGATCTGCCCGGTGCTGTTATCGGGTTTCGCCTATCGCCAGAAAATATCGGCCGATGGCGGGCGGCAGATTGTTGCGCTCAAGATTCCGGGAGATGCGCTCGATTTCCAGTCGCTCTATCTCGAACGCGCCGACCATAATCTGCAGGCGCTGACCAAGGTCGAACTCGCGATCTTCTCGCTCGATGACCTCGAAGCCCTCGTCGCGCCGCGCCCTTCGCTCGCGCGCGCCGTGCTCGTCGACATATTGATCGAAGCCTCGATTGGACGCGAATGGCTGCTCAACATAGGGCGGCGCAATGCGCTCGCCCGCCTCGCCCATCTGCTCTGCGAACTTTATTACCGGGTCTCGCAGATCGCAGGCGAAACGCTCGACGGCTTCGAGCTGCCGCTCACGCAGGAGCAGCTCGCCGATCTTCTCGGGCTGACACCCGTTCATATCAACCGGACGATCAAGATCCTCGAAGACAAGGGCGCCGTGAAGCGCGTCGCGCGGCGCGTCACGATCGGCAATGTGGAAACATTGCGCCAGATCGCAGAATTTTCCGATACTTACCTGCATCGAAACAATGATCCGAAGGGTTGAGCCACCGGGGCGAACGGAGTTCGCAGGAGATCGATAAAATGCCGCGCTATTTCTTCCACACCGTCGACGGGACGCAGGACATCGATCTGTTCGGGCATGAACTTCCAGACGATGCGGCGGCGCGCTGCGAAGCGGTCCGTTACGCGGGTGGGCTGCTTGCGGATGATCCCACAATTGTCGTTGGCGACGAAGCGTTGCGCATCAATGTCACCAAGGAACAAGGCGGCCTCAGCTGTTCGATCATCATCCTCGCGGTCGATGCAAACTGGACGTCCGGCGATCCCATCGAACCGTTCGTGCGATCGGCAGCAACGCGCGGCGAGTGAGCAACGCGGCAGTGGCTCGGTCGCCGGGCATCGCAATCTTGAGACTGATCGCGCGATCTGGCTTTTGAAGCTTAGCCCCGAATATATTGCCGTCGTCGGTGCCAGAAAGCCGAACTCACATATCGGCGAAAGCCAACGGTAAAACGCAAAGGCCGGACGCGCATCGATCATGCGGCCCGGCCCCACAAGCGCTTAGGCGCTCGCCATTTTAACGGTTCTGACGGTTGTCCTCGTCATTGCCAGCCTGCTTGCGATCATCATCGCGGTCCTGGTCCGGCTGGCGGTTGTCGCCGCCCTGCTGATCCTGCTGGCCGGGGGTCTTTTGCGGCTGCTGGCCGCCTTGCTGATTATCCTGATTGTTCTGAGCCACTTCGTCATCCTCTCATTATGTAACGCCTGGGACAGGCTTTGACGAGACGCGCGGGTGCGCTAATTGTTCAATATAAATCATTGACTTAACCTATGTTATGTCGCGACTTTTTTGTCTTTCCGTGGCAACTTCAGCGAACGCGGAAAGTTGATGCGATGTCCCCCTACCGACCAATGGAGATCAAAATGAGCATCGAAGGCAAAGCGAAAGAAGCCGCAGGTTTCGTCAAGGAAGAAGCGTTCGAGCACGGCAAGTCGGCCGAATCGAAAAAGAAAGCGCAGGAAGGCCGCGACCTTCGGAACGAAGGCCGGATCGAGGATGGCAAGGCTCCACTGACCGGCGAGCCCGGCACGGGAAAGCCCGATTAAGCAACCGATTTCCTGGTGGGCGGAGGCACCCTAAAGCCTCTCGCTCCCTGAAAAGGCCCGCCAATGGCGGGCCTTTTTTGATCTACGAGCCCGACAAGGTTTGGCACTCAGGCGAGATCGCGAACCTCTGCCTCGCGGTCCCAATGGCGCCGGGTACCGACCTTCACAAGCGCGTCGAGCGCAATGACACCCTCATCGTCCTCGACGCCCGCCTTCGCAAGAAGAGGTTTTGATGCCCCGTCATGCGCGATGGTCTTGCAATGACCATAAGCGTCCATGAACCATTGCACCGCGGGTCCCTGCTTCGCGAGAGCTTCAGCCTGCGCGGGCGCAAGCACCGACGCGATCGCATCGAACAATACCGAGGGCGAGCCGGCAAGTTGACCGTCGGCCTTCAACGTACCTCCCTTAACGGGAATACCGCCGACCTTGGGCGCGACGAGAAAGGCGCTTCCGCCCGCCTTTTCGATCTGTTTTTTCAAGCGCTCGATCACGGCAAGGTCGGAACCTTCGGCGAACAGGATGGCCACCGTGCGACCCTTAAGGTCGGGATGCCCCTGCTTCTGGATCGACAGCGCGTCCGACGGGGGCATATCCACCGGCGCCTTTGCTGCCTTGACCTTGGGCGGAAGGTTAATAGCCAGCCCCTTGGCGACACGCCTCGCCAGATCCTCGTCGACATTTCGAAGCTGTCCGACGACGCGCGCGCGGACATGATCCAGCACGACTTTCGACAGCTCGAACACCAGCGCCGATGCGATATGCGCCTGTTCGTTGGCGGTCTGCGAACGATAGAACAGGCGCGCCTGGCTGAAGTGATCGGCGAACAATTCTGCCCGAACGCGCAATTTCTCGCCCCCGTCGTTGCGTTCGTCGTTGGCGGGAAAGCTCGAGAAGCCAGTCTCGGGGCAAGCGCGCGGCCCGCCATCCTCGCCGGCCTCGGCCAGGCTGTTGGGTTCGTAGTTCGCACGGCCCTTCGGAACGAGCGTCTGCATCAGACCGTCGCGCTGGAAATTATGGAATGGGCATTTGGGCGCGTTGATCGGAATCTGGTGGAAGTTTGTCGTGCCGAGCCGGGACTTTTGCGTATCGAGATAGGAGAAGAGCCGGCCCTGCAGCAGCGGATCGTTGCTGAAATCGATACCCGGGACGATGTTCGACGGCAGGAAGGCGGCCTGCTCGGTCTCGGCGAAGAAATTGTCGACGTTGCGGTTGAGCGTCATACGCCCGATGATCTCGACGGGCACATCCTCCTCGGGGATGAGCTTGGTCGCATCGAGCACGTCATAGGGCTGCTTGGCGGCGAAGGCTTCGTCGAACACTTGCACGCCCAAATCCCACGCTGGATAATCGCCCGCATCGATCGCCTCGAAGAGGTCGCGGCGCTGATAGTCGGGATCGGCGCCCGCGATCTTGACGGCTTCGTCCCAGACGGTCGACTGGAGGCCAAGAACAGGCTTCCAGTGGAATTTCACGAAGCGCCCCTTCCCCTTCGCGTTGACGAAGCGGAAGGTGTGAACCCCGAAGCCTTCCATCGTGCGGAAGCTGCGCGGGATCGTGCGGTCGGACATCGCCCACATGATCATATGGGTCGCCTCGGGCATCAGCGAGATGAAATCCCAGAATGTGTCATGCGCGCTCGCGGCCTGCGGATAGCCGCGGTCGGCTTCCATCTTCACGCTGTGGACAAGGTCAGGGAATTTCATCGCGTCCTGGATGAAGAAAACGGGGATATTGTTGCCAACAAGATCCCAATTTCCCGCCTCGGTGTAGAACTTCACGGCGAAACCGCGCACGTCGCGCGGCGTATCGACCGAGCCTGCACCGCCAGCGACGGTCGAGAAGCGCACGAATACCGGACAGGTCTTGCCGGTATCCTGAAAGATGTCGGCCTTTGTGAGCTCTGGAATGGCGCGCGTGCACTCAAACACCCCATGCGCGCCCGAGCCGCGTGCATGGACGATCCGTTCGGGGATACGTTCATGGTCGAAGTGGAAGATCTTTTCGCGCAGCACGAAATCCTCGAGCAGCGTCGGTCCACGCTCGCCGGCGCGAAGTGAATTCTGGTTGTCGGCAATCCGGTGCCCGAAATTGTCCGTCAGATGCGCGGCGGCGTCCGAATGGACCGCGTCGTCTGCGATATGCTGATGCGTCTCGCCGGCATTGCCCTTGTCGGCGACAACCGGGGTCTTGCCGCTTCCCGGCTGGTGCGCTTCGAGCGAATTACGGATTGCGGGGGACGGCACGGGCTTCTTGGCCATGATCTTGCTCCTCGGGTCAGATTGCCTTCTCAACCCCCGAGAAGGATGCGAGTTTCGCATCCGCCATCATTGCCAGCCGCCGAGCGGGAACGGCTTATCCTATGTTGCGAGGCCGCACCTCGTTTTCTCTCCCGCCCGACCCCTCCCGATGCCCACTACGGCGAGGTGCGAACCGCGCCGAAGAAAAGCGGGTTAATGACAGGTTGCCGCGACGAGATCTTGCGCGGGTCGCAGCGCATTCCCCCTCGTCGTGGCGCTGCTCGCCTAGCGGAAAGATCATGGCAGGGAGCCAACCTAGGTTAAGACGATGCGAGGCGATGACAGATAGGATTTCAGGAACGCTTTCCCGCGCCCCGTATTTCAACCACGGGCAACCAGGGGATGATCGCGAATGGCGACACCAGATAATCCGCGCGCGCGCTTTCCCAAAAAGGCCAAAATCGCCGTCGCGGTCGTCCTCGTCGCGCTTCTGGTCACCCTGCTGGTTGCTGCCGCCTTTCCGGTCGGACTGTTAAAGGGTGTCGCCGAGCGCCGACTTTCGGCCGAGTTCGGCGCGCCGGCCACCATCGGCTCCCTGTCGCGAACCAGCGCCCTTTCCTTTACAACCGAGATCGTCGTCAGCGACCTGCGGATCGTACAGCCGGCATGGGCGGGCAAGGGCGACTTCCTGAAGGTCGCCCGCGCCAGCGCCCAGCTGTCGATCTTCGACCTGCTTGCCGGAAACGCCGATCCGCGGTCGATTACCGTCACGGGGCTCGACGTTGCCCTTGTCCGGGACGCCAAGGGCAATAGCAATTGGGCGGGACGCGTCGGAACGCCGTCTTCGGCAGGCAGCGATTCCCTGTCGCTGGATCGCCTGCTGATCGACAAGAGCCGTTTCACGCTTCGCGATGCGAAACGCAGGCTCGATCTCGAGGGCACAATCAGGGCGAACGCCGCCACCGGGCTCGCCATCGACGCTGCAGGCAGTTTCGACGGAGCACCCGCGACGATCAACGCGCGCGGCAAGGCGGTCGTGGAGCAGCGCTCGCGTGACGCCTGGCCCTTCTCGGCCAGCTTGACCTCCGGCATCCTTGATATCACCGCGTCGGGAACGACTGCCGGCCCGCTCAACTTCCGCGACATGACGATGAAAATGGTCGCAAGGGGAAGCAGTCTGAAGAAGCTCGACTATATAATCGAGGCCGGCCTGTTCGGGACGCAGGATATCGATCTTGCCGGTTCGGTCCGTCATGTCGGCGACGACTGGTTCATCGACAGGCTGAGCGGCACGATCGGTCGTTCGCGGATCAACGCAAAGGCCACGGTGCTGAAACGCGACGGCCGAACGAAGATCGAGGCGAAGATCGATGCGCCGCAATTCGATTTCGATGATCTCGCCGACGATGCCGGTTTGGCGGCGGCGCGCGCGAAAGAGGCACGGATCGGCAAACGCGTAATTCCCGACACGCGGATCGATCTCAGCCGGATGGGACCAACCGACGGCGTCATCCGTTTCTCCATCGCGCGCCTGGTCGTCGAGGGCGGCTCGGTCTTCCAGAGCCTGAAAGGCGATCTCACGCTCGACCACCGCATCCTCAAGCTGGAGAATGCCGTTGCCAAGCTCGATGCGGGGCGCATGACCGGATGGGTGAAGGTCGATTCAACGAAGCGGATGCCGATCTTCTCGACCGAGCTACGGGTCGAGGGGGCGCGGCTCGAAACCCTCGTCGGTCAGCCCGACATGATAGCTGGTCCGGTGCAGGGTCTCGTTCGGATCACGGGAGCGGGGACAACGATCCGCGAGGCTTTCAGCAACGGCACCGGCAAGATCGCCTTTGCCGCCAGCCGGGGTGCGATGAACCGCGCCGCCGCCTTCGTGCTCGGGCAGGATCTGGGCGGCGCGATCGGTCAGAAGCTCGGCGATGACGATGCGATGACCCCGCTCACCTGCGCGATCCTCGCTTTCGATACCAAAAATGGCATCCTTCGCCCTTCGCCGTTCCTGATCGCCACCGCCGTCTCGCGCGGCAGTGGCCGCGGGCAGATAAACCTCGACGGCGAAACAGTCGCGCTGACCGTAGCCGGTGCGTCCAGAGACAAGCCTGTCCTGAAGCTCGTCGACCCGCTGCGGATCGGCGGCACCCTCTCGTCCCCCTCGATCACGGTCGACAGCCAGCCGGCCAAGGGCAAGGGACCGGGCAAAGGGATCATCGGATCGATCGGCCGTTCGATCGGCAGCGCGCTGGGACTGCGCAAGGACGATGGCCCAAAAATGAAGGCTCCGCCGCTATCCACCGTGAACTGCAAAGAGTTTACCCGATCGGCGTTACGCTAGGACTTTTGGTCGGGGCGGCAACTTTTGCTCCGAGGCAAAGAAAAAGACGGCCAACATGAAATGGGGCCGCCGCTAAAAGCCCGGGAGGTGCCACACCCGATGACGCGACGCCTGGCCAAGGTCGGGCAGTGGACCGCACCGCAACAGCGTTCAAACGCCCCGCATCAACCCCGGGACGAGCGGCGGAAGTTCGCGTGCGAGAAAGCCGAGCGAGCCCATCGTCTCTGACAGGCGTCGCCCTGCCTCGCCGTGAAGCCAGATGCCCCATGCCGCCGCGTCGAGCGGCGAGAGACCCTGGGCGCCGAGCGACGCAATCAGCCCTGCCAATATGTCGCCCGATCCGCTGACCGCGAGGCCGACACCGCCGCCCGCGTAACTGAGTGATGTATCGCCGGCCATCAGGTGGCTTGTCGAACCTTTCACCATTACCGTGCAGCCGAAGCGTTCGACGGCGGCGGCCAGACTGGCAGCAGGATCGGCGGCGACCTCGTCACGCTCGACGCCCAGCAAAGCCGCCAGTTCGCCTTCATGCGGCGTCATGACGATTTGCGCTCCCCGCGTCCGTATTTCTTCGGCGCGGCTGGCAGCAGCGCGCAGCGCAAAGGCGTCAAGCAGCACGAACATGTCGTCAGGAAGCGCTGGCAGGAGAGCCGCGAGAAGCGAACCCACGATCGCCTCGTCGATCATCGCGGGTCCGAAGACGATCGCATCGTGCAATTCGAGTTCGGCGCGTAGCAGTTCCGCGCTCTCGGGCGCGATTTCGCCGCTGTCGGTCTCGGGAAGCGCAACGACCGCGCAGGAGGGAAAGGCAATGCCGATCGGGATCGCAGCCGAGGCGATCGTCGCAATCGTGACCTTGCCAGCGCCCGCCCGAAACGCTGCCTCGGCCGTCAGCAGCATGCCCCCGGGAACACGCCGACAGCCTCCGACGACGAGCACCCGGCCGCGGCCGTTCTTGTCGACATTGTCTTGATGATCTGGAAGCGGATGCGCCTTCAGCCATGCCGTGTCCAGACGGGCCTCCTCACCCACGTGCGGCCACCATCGCGTCGGGCTCGCGGGTGACTGCGACCTCGCCGTTCATGGGCGCCGTGACATTATAGCGCGCCAGCACCAGATTGCCGTCGCGACCGATGTCGGGATCGAAACGATATTCGGTGATGGCGCAGTTCGCGACGTCGCCTTCCCTGTCGATGGCGAGGATTTCCTTCTCTCCCAGATTTTCGATGATCGTGCGCAGACAGAGGACGACGACCTGGTGCGCGACGATCATCACGCGGCGGCCGCCATAGTGAAGCGAGACCGTGTCGAGCAGCGAGCGGAGGCGCAGGATCACGTCACACCAGCTCTCGCCGCCGGGTGGCCGGTGATAGAATTTGCCCAGCAGCGTCCGAAAAGCAGCCTGCTCGGGATGCGAGGCCAGAATGCCGGCGTGGGTCAGGCCGTCGAGGATACCAAACTCCTTCTCACGCAGCCGCTCGTCGGTGCAGATTTTCTCGTCTGGCGCGCATCCACCCGCGGCCCGGAAAATTTCGGCGGTCTGCACCGCTCGCACATAAGGCGAGACAAGCATGATCTCCGGGCGGCCGTGCTCTTCCCCCGCGGCGAACCACTCACCGAGCGCCCGCGACTGCTCTTCGCCCAGCGTGGATAGCGGGACATCGACATCGCGGTGATCGAGTGCAATGCGAAAGGCCCCTGCCGCGTCGGCGGCATCGCGCGCGATGTTGCCGGCGCTCTGGCCATGGCGGACGACCCATAATGTGGTTGGCCAACGCGGTGTCATCATCTTCTAACGCGGCGGGCGAAATCTCGTTGCGCGCTTATGCCATGTTGCGAGACACGGCGCTCGGCTACTTCAACTCTTCGGGACATGCGCATGTCGCGGCAGCACCAAAGGATAGTCCGGACCGCGCAATAAGCGCGGCCCGGTGGAAAGCCTTCAATCCATTGTGTTTTGAAGCTCGGCGGAAATACGCCGCCCGACGCCCACAGTTCCGGCTCTGCGAATTTTTTCGTCGCAGCTACCGGCGCGAGAGTAGCACTTGCAGGAACGAAAGCCGTTTCGGGTGCGCTGATTACCGACGTGATCGCAAGTGTCGCGAGTTCGCTGTCGCGCCGCCAGTGCCGATTGCACCGACCGGGCGGGAACCAACCGGCACCCCCATGCGGTATCTGAAGATGGAACTCCTCTCCCCCGATCTCGTCTGGCCGATCGCCGGTGCGGTCTTCGCGGGTGCCGCGATCGGCGCCGAACGCGAATATCGCGCCAGCCCCGCCGGATTTCGCACCCATATCCTTGTCGCGCTCTCGTGCTGCCTGTTAATGCTGTCGGCGGTCCACCAGATGGCATGGCTCAACGACGCCCCGGTCGACGTGATCCGGATCGATCCGGTTCGCATGGCGCACGGCATCCTGACCGGTATCGGTTTCCTGTGCGGCGGGGTCATATTTCGCGAAGGCTTCAACGTCCGCGGGCTGACGACGGCCGCCTCGCTCTGGACCACCGCGACGCTTGGCATGCTGTTCGGTATAGGCTTTTACGAACTCGCCATCTTTGGCGCGGGCGCAACGCTGGCCGTTCTCGCGGCCGTTTCGATAACCGAGCGCTACGCGCCGCAGCGCCGCATCGCACATGTCCGCGCGACCTACAGGCGCGGTGCACCCATCACGCTGAGCGGCTTCGGTGCCATACTCGCCAGCAGGAAATTGAAGTTTATCACGATCGACCAGAAACTCGATGGCGACCGGCGCAGCTTCAGCGCCATCGTTGGCGGGTATAGCGAGACGTGCGCCGAGGAACTCGCCGCCGAATGGGGCGCCGACGACAATGTCATGGCCTTCGAAATCAGGCCGCAGCAGGCATGATGCGAAAACGGTCGCAACCGCGGCACGCCAACATGCGTTCCGAAGAGAGAGTTTGAAAGGAATTTGACATGCGCATGCCCCTCCTTGCCGGCACCGCGTTCCTGCTCGCCGCTTGCAGCGACACGAACGAGGTGGCTGAAGAAAGGCTCGAGCGGTCGGCCGAGACAAGCGCGGCTGTCGCCGGCGCCGTTCCCGCAGCACTTGGACTCACCGAGGCTCAACTCCTCGATGCCGACCTCGTTGGACCAGACGGAAAGGAACTCGGCGATATCGCGAAGGTGGTCCGCGGAGCCGACAACAAGGTCGAACGGCTTCTCGTGGAAATCGACGGCACCAACCCCGACCGTTACGTCCACGTTCCGATCACCGGCCTGAAAACGATGGTGCGCGGCGACGACACCGACCTTCAAACCACGATGAACAAGACGGATCTGATGTCCCTCCCCGAGATCAGACTTCCCGCGCCCTGAGCGCCGGTGGAGAGGGTCCGCTTCCTGAAGAAACTAATGTCGAAGCCCGGCTAGGATTACATTCAACGCCCGCAAGGTCTCGATCGCGCGAGCGTTTGTTTACGCGAGAACATTTGGCGACCGGAACGAACAGTTGATCGGTTGGAGACAGGCCGCTTTTGGGCGCCAAACAATGTGAGCGGGCGTTCCAAGACAATTCCATTCGCGCGTTCCAGAGAATTTTGGTGGCAGCTACACTTCGATGCCGTTCGCCCGTGTCTGGCGGATTTCGTGTTCTAAAAGCCGGGGGCCTATCTGCCGCCCGAATTCCGCGCGCCCATGATCATGTCATCAACGTCGCCTTCATCCCGGAAGCTGAACAGCGTCAGATCGATAGACCTCAGCGAAGCTGGCTGTCCTTGCTGCCGCGCCGATTGATGCCCGCCTGCCGCAGCTGTCCGTCACGGATCGTCTGGCAATCGACGCACGTGCGGCTCTTCGGCAGCGCCTTGCGCCGCGCGTCCGAAATACGATCGCCACAGTCCTCGCAATATTCACGTCCGGCGCCCTCCGCGAGGCGAGCCCGTGCCAGCTTCACGGCATCGGCGACCGTGTCGTCGATCTGTTCCTGAACCGCGCCATCGCGCGCCCAACCATTTGCCATCTTTCATACTCCGACCAGTCCGTTTGGCGTCAATCGGAAGCGGCCTTTTTCTGAACCTCGGTGTGCGACCCGCGCTGCCAGATGTGGGTGCCACGGTCCGCGAGGCTTCCAGGGAATGGCGAGAGCGGCGCGGCTCCTCACTCGACAATGTAGGATTTCCACGTTCGCAAACAATATGCTGCGATTTGAAACGCGCCAATCCAGGGGCTGTGCGCCTGCGATCCAGCTTTGGCTAACCGGCGCTGCGCGTCCTATGCCGACAGCTCCGCCAAAAGGCCGTTTGAGGTCGCGCCGGGACTGATTGGGTTCGGCATCCGTGGCAGCCCGAATTTGTTCGATTTCGCGTTCGACGAACAAGCCGTGCCCGAATAAGCGAGCGACTAGTAGGCGAAATCGCGGCTGCTCTTCGCAATAGCCGGATTCAAAACCTATGTCGCCTCGCTCAAATCGGCGACGGTTCGCGCAATGGATCGCGCTCCTTCTGGCCGACAATCAAGATCTGTTCGGTGCAATGGGAAGCCAACCTTATCGAGCAGCGACGTACCACTCGACGACGTCATCAGTATGTGCACAAGCATAACTTCTATAAAAAGCGGACGCGCGATCAATCCATTACCAGCGGCCCATGCTCCAGTTGCGGCAAGACGTGCCGTGCAAAGAGATCGCATTCGGCAGCGTGCGGGTATCCCGAGAGGATAAAAGCGTCGATTCCCTCGGCCTGATAGGCGCGCAGCTTGGCGAGCACCTGATCGGGATCGCCGACGATCGCGGCGCCGCAGCCCGAGCGCGCGCGGCCGATGCCCGTCCACAAATTATCCTCGACAAAGCCGTCGTCGCCCGCCGACGCGCGCAGCTCGTTCTGGCGCGCAACCCCGGCGGTCGCGGTGTCGAGCGACTTCTGGCGGATCGCCTCGCCGACCCCGGCGTCGAGTTTGGACAGCAGGCGGGCGGCATAGGCGCGCGCCTCGGCTTCGGTCTCGCGGACGATGACATGCGCGCGATAGCCGAACTTCAGCTTGCGCCCCTTCGCTGCGGCGCGCGCGGTCAAATCGCCGACGACGTCGCGCACCTTGTCCATCGTGTCGGGCCACATCAGATAGACGTCGGCGGCTTCGGCCGCGGCGTCACGCGCGGCAGGGCTGAGGCCGCCGAAATAGAGCGGCGGGCAGCGGCCCGACAGCGTCGTCATTCGCGGCGGGTCGAGTTCCAGATCGTAAAATTCGCCATGATGCGACAGATGTTGGCCAGACAGCATCGTCTTGAGGATTTTCATCACCTCGACCGTGCGCGCATAGCGCGGTTCGCTGTCGAGCGTCTGGCCCGGCAGGTCCGAAGAGATGATATTGACCGTCAGCCGTCCCCCCAGGATGCGGTCGAGCGTGGCGATCCGCCGCGCCAGCTGCGGCGGCCAGTCCTCGCCGATCCGCACCGCCATCAGCAGCCGCATGCGGTCGAGGAACGGCGCGACCGCGGCGGCGAACACCGTGGTGTCCAGCCCCAGCTGATAACCCGAAGGCAGCAGGATATTGTCGAAGCCGCCCTTTTCGGCGGTCAGGACGATATTGCGGCAATGTTCCCAGCTCGACTGCAGCAGCGGATCGGGCTGGCCGAGAAATTCATAATCGTCGTCGCACAGCGCCGAAAACCAGCTCACCTCGCACGACCGATGCGTTTCACCCTGAGTCATGGCAATTTCTCTCCTCGTGCCGCGACAAACACCTCGTACCAGCTGGTTCGTGTCCAGCGCACGGCAAAGGCGTCGGTCGCCTCGGCGATCCTCGCGACATTCTGCGTCCCGACGATCGGGATCGGGCGCGCCGGATGCGCCATCAGCCAACTGTACGCCGCCGCGGTGCGGCCGACGCCATGCGCCGCGGCGACGGCATCGAGCGCCGCGACGACCGCACGCTCGCGCTCGGTCGTCGGGTCCGCGAGGCGTCCGCCACCCAGCGGCGACCAGGCGAGGACCGCCATATCCATCTGCATGGCCTGGTCCAGTTCGCCATTTTCGAACGGCGCGATATGCAGCGGCGACAATTCGGGCTGGGTGCTGGCGAGCGGAACATCGAGGAAATGCTGGAGCGCTGCGATCTGCGCCGGGGTGCAGTTCGACACGCCGACGGCGCGGATCTTGCCCGCCGCCTGCGCCTTGTGCACCGCGCCCGCAACCTCCTGCGGATGGGTCAATATGTCGGGCCGGTGGATCTGCCACAGGTCGATGACGTCGGTCTTGAGCCGCTGCAGCGACGCGTCGATCGCCTGCGCCAGGTAGGCGGCGCTGCTGTCATAGGGCAGCGGGGGCATGATCCCGCCCTTGCTGGCCAGAACCATGCGGCCGCGCAGGCCAGGATCGGCGGCGAATAATTCGCCGAGCAGGCTTTCGGCGTCGCCAAAGCCCCCGGTGCCGTCAAAGCCATAGATATCGGCGGTATCGAACAGCGTGATGCCGATGTCGAGCGCCGCATCGACGAGCGCGCGCGCGGGGCCCGCCGGGCCGGCGAACCGCCACATCCCCCAGGCGAGCGAAGACACGGTGATGCCGCTTTGGCCCAGGGCGCGGGTGGTCGGGACGGCGGGAAGGTCGCTCATATGTTCACCAGTTCCTTATGGAGTCGCAGGATCGCGCGCGATCACCGAATCGCGCTCGACAAGATCGTGTTGCAGGCGGCGGTGGACGAGGTTCTGCCCGGTGAGCAGCAGGTCGGTCGCGGTGTGAGCCAGCGCGAACACCGGCTGGCGGATCGTCGTCAGCGCGGGCCACACCATGCGCGCCAGCATCGTATCGTCGAACCCAGCGACAGACAGATCGCGCGGTAGGTCGAACCCGGCCCGATGCGCCGCGGCCAGCACGCCTGCCGCCATATCGTCGTTCGCCGCAAAAATAGCGGTCGGCCGGCGCGGCATCGACAAGAATTGCTGGCACGCCGCATAACCACTGGCAAAATCGAACAGCCCGTCGGCGATCAGCTGCGGTTCGAACGGCAGCCCGGCGCGATCGAGCGCGCGGCGATAGCCGAACAGGCGCTCGTCCGACGCCATATGATTGGGATGGCCCTTGATGAACCCGATGCGGCGGTGCCCCATGTTGATGAGGTGGGTAGTCATGTCGTCGGCGGCCTGCGCATCGTCCATGAACACCGACGATGTCATCGCATGATTGGTGCCGGGCGAGATCCGGACAAAGGGGGTGCCGAGCTGTTCCAGCGCGCGCAGCACCGGGTCGCAATCGGTCACCGGCGACGACAGGATGATGCCGTCGACATGCGTCTCGCTGACCAGCCCGCGCACTTGGTCGCCGACGTCGGGATCGTCGACGTCGACCGGCTGGCCGAGCAGGCGAACGCCGTCCTGATGGCAGCGCGCCCAGCAACCGGCCTGGATCTGGTTGATATAATAGGGGCTGTGATTGTCGTAGATCAGCGCGATCTGCGCCGATTTGGTGCCCGCCAGGATGCGCGCCGCGACGCTGGGCCGGAAATCCAGCTCACGGATCGCGGCTTCGACCTTTTCGCGCGTGTCCTGGCTGACATAGGGATGGTCGTTGAGCACCCGGCTGACCGTCTTGACCGACACCCCGGCGCGGGCCGACACATCGCGGATATTGCTGCGCTGGCTCATCAGACAAGTTCCCCCCGGTGCGCGGACAGTGACTGGAACAGTTGTGTAAAGCCACTGCCCGCCCGGTAAAAGACCGGCGGTGCACCAAAGGGCGCAGCCATGCGGGACGACCCGCCCGCCATTTCTTCGCCGGTCCAGACATGCACCCATGTCTCGCCCGCGGGGAGCAGCACCTCGCGGCCCCGCGCGCCCTCGGCGAGGATCGGCGCCACCAGCAGGTCGCGGCCGAGCATAAACTGGTCCTCGCACCTATAGCTGGCCTCGGTCGGGTAATGCAGGAACAGCGGCCTCTGCACGGGGAGCCCGTGCTCGGCCGCCTCGTCGCCGAGCGCGCGCAGATAGGGCGCGAGCGCCGCGTGGACGCGCGTCATCGCCGCGAAATGATGCAGGATGTCGGGGTCGCTGTCGATTTGCAGATTGTCGTCGGGACGGTTGCCCTCGTGCGTGCGCATCACCGGCGAAAACGCCCCAAGCTCGGCCCAGCGCTTGAGCAGCTCGGCGGTGCGGACCAGCCCGTGGAGCGAGGTGTAGCCGCCGACGTCGCCGTGGCTATAGGCGTTGCCGACCAGCCCCGCCGACAGCGCCGCGGTAATCACCGTGCCGATCCCGTCGTGGCGCGAAAAATCGACGCACTGGTCGCCCGCCCACAGCAGCGGGCAATGCGCCTGCACCCCGCTATGCCCGGCGCGCATGAAGAACAGCGCCTCGCCGGTCAGCCCCCGATCGGCGATGGCGCGGGCGTTGACCTCGGCCCACAGCACCGGCCAGCGGTTGTGCGCCAGCATCGGATCGCTGCCGTCGTGAAGTCGCAGGTCGGTCGGCAGATATTCGCCGAAATCGGCCATCCAACCCGTCATGCCGATATCCAGCATTTCGCGCCCGATCACCCGGTCGGCGAACCAGGCCGCAGCGGCGGTATTGGTGAAATCGACGATAGCGCAATCGAACTCGCCGAAATCGACGATATAGGGATCGTCGTTGTCGAGGCGCAGCGCGAGCAGCCCCAGGTCGCGCGCTTCGGCAAACATGGTGCCGTCGATCGCGAGATAGGGGTTCACATAACCGAGAAAGCGGATGCCTTCGGCGCGCAGTTTCGCGATCCGGTCGGGGAGATCGGGGTAGCGCACCGCGCTCCAGCGCCAGTCCCAGAACAGGCGGCGGCCGAAGCTGGTTTCGCGAATCCCGACCCAATCCTCGCACCACAACCCGGAGACGACGGCGCCCGCCTCGCGGATGCGTTGCAGGCGGTCGAAACTTTGCACCCCCTGTTTAAGACCGACGATCGCGCCTTCCAGCGCCCAGTCGGGCAATTTCGGTTGCCGCCCGAACCGGTTCGATAAAATTCCGACCAGTTCGGGAAGGCTGTCCGCAAAGCTGAATTCGATCCGCCCGCGGCCTTCCCACCATTCGGCCCGGTTCACCGCGGGATCGCTAAAATCGAGCACCGCATAGGCGGTGCTGGTCAGATGAACGGCATAATGGTGCGAGGAGAGGAAGGTCGGTTGCGGATAATTGGTCGTCCAATAATCGCCGCCGGCCATGCCCTCGCGGTCCATGATCTGCGTCAGTTCGCGGTCCTTGTCGCGCCCCACCCCCGGCTCGCTGGTCCAGATGGGAAAGCGGCGGCCGTTCAGGCGAAGGTAGCTCATCTGCTCGCCGCCGCCCCAGACATGCTCGTGCGGCGGCGCCGCGAGATCGACGGTCAGGCGGTTGCAGGCCGGGTCGTGGCTTTCGATGTCCAGCGCGAAGCCGCCTTCAAGGGGGACAAGCGTGAGCGTCAGGCCGCGCGGTGCGCCCGCATGGGTGCTGAGTTCGACGCGGTCGGGGCTGACATCAGAGACTTGCAGCATAGCGAGATCGGCACGCTGATCGTCCAGCCGAAAATTGCCGCGCACCATGACGACGTCGGGTTCGCCCGCTGCCCAATTAATGGCCGGGCGCTCGGCACGGTGACGAAGCAGCGTCATGGCTCCTGCCACCAGATCGAAACCGCCCGCTTGTGCTCGAAACTCCGCCTTCACGGTCGCTTCCTATCCCTCATCACCATGTTGCCATCGTGCCACAGGTCCCGAAAAAAGGCCGTATCGCGTCGACATGACGACCATTGTCTATATGACACCGCTTGACATATCAATCGCCATATTTCATCCCCGCAGTGGTTAAAGGCCAACAGGCCGCGGCCCGCGACATTTGCTTGGGCACCGGTATTGGGAGGGATATGACATGAATCGCAAGTCCAAAATCACGGCCCGTGCGCGCAAATTCTGGCTGGCCGGAACGGCCTCCATGCTCGCGATCGGTGTGGCCACCCCGGCCGCGGCGCAGGTCGAAGAAATCATCGTCACCGCCCAAAAAGTCGAAGAAAATGTGCAGGATGTGCCGATTTCGATCACCGCCGTCACCGGCGACCGGCTGATCGAAAGCGGTACCACCAGCCTTGAGAATATCGGCGATCTTGTCCCTTCGGTCACCTTTCGCAAGGGCACCACCAGCGCCAATAGCGCGATCATCATGCGCGGGGTGGGCACCATCACCTTTTCGGTCGCGGCGGAACCGAGTGTGTCCACCGTTGTCGACGGCGTCGTGCTGAGTCGTTCGGGGCAAGCGTTCAGCGATTTGCTCGACATCGACCGGATCGAAGTGTTGCGCGGTCCGCAGGGCACCTTGTTCGGCAAGAATGCGTCGGCGGGCCTCGTCAACATCGTGTCGAAGGGCGGCACCGAAACCCTCGAAGCCGATCTGCGCGGCGAATATTATGAAGGCAGCGAATATCGCGTCAAAGCTTCGGTTTCGGGGCCGCTTGCCCCCGACCTGTCGGCGCGCGTCACCGGCTTTTACGGCAGCTATGACGGCAATATCCGCAACGTCTTTTTCGATACCGACGTCAATGGTTACGAACATTATGGCGCGCGCGGCATCCTCGATTACGACGGCGACGGCGCGCGCATCCGCGTCATCGCCGACTATTTCAAGGCCAATGACGATTGCTGCGCCGACGTCACCGGGGTCAGCCGCGGCGCCGTCCTCGATGCCGAGTTGGGTTTTCCGGTCGCGCTCGGCACCGACCAGCGCACGGTCAACCACAATCTGATCACGCGCACCCGCGACAAACAGTGGAGCCTCACCGGCAACCTTGATCTCGACGTCCCCGGCGAGCATGTGCTGAGCGTCATCCTCGGCTATCGCAACTGGCAAAACACCGAAATTCGCGAGGGCGATTTCCTCCCCCGCGCGATCGTCGGGACGAACGAGCTGCACGACAACGGCTTTGTCAAAACTGACCAGATGTCGGCGGAAATCCGCCTGTCATCGGATCAGGCAATGCCCTTCTTCTACCAGTTCGGCACCTTCATCTGGCATTCGAACAACCAGCAGGACTTCACGCGCCGCGACATCGTCTGCGCATCGTCGACGCTGCCGCTCGCGCCGAGCGGGGCGCGGCCGTGCAATCTCAACGACCCGGTCAACACCACCTATCCGACCGCGACGTCGTTCAGCGACGTCAACAGCAACAATTTTGCGGTCTTCGGCCAGGCAACCTATCGCCTCACCGACCAGCTCAGCCTGACCGGTGGCCTTCGCTGGACGCGCGATACGCTCAGTTATACGCACACCCGCGCGCCGGGGGTCAATGCGGCGACCGGCTTGCCGCTTGCCGGCCCCGGCGTTTCGGGCAGTCCCGCTGGCGGCACGATCGCAGGCGGCGGCACCGGGCTCAACACCTCGAGCGGCAGCACCCAGAACAACAATATCTCGGGCAAGGCCTCGATCCAGTTCGAGCCCACCGACGACCTGCTGTTTTACGGCAGCTTTACCCGCGGCTACAAAGGCCCGGCGTTCAATATCTTCTTCAACTACACGGCGCCGACCAATGCCGTACCGATCGACGAGGAAGTATCTGACGCCTATGAAGTGGGCCTGAAATCGCAGTTCTGGGACCGCCGTATCCAGTTCAACGCGGCGTTGTTCCAGGCGACCTATGACGGGTTCCAGGCGAATAATTTCGTGCTCCTGAACGGTCAGATCATCACCAATCTGACCAACGCCGGGACGGTACGGACGAAAGGCTTCGAGGTCGATACGGTCGTTGCGCCGATCGACGGGCTAACGCTGCGCGGCAGCGTCGCCTATGCCGATGCCAAGGTGCGCCGCTTCAATCCCAACCCGCTGACCAACGCGCCCGATGCCCGCGACGGAACGCGCCTGCCGCTGGCACCGAAGTGGAGCTGGAACGTTGGCGCTGACTATGAAACCCCGATCGGCAGCGCGCTGAAATTCTATGCCGGAACGAGCTACAGCTACACCGGCAAGCAATTTTCGGACCTGGGCGAAGGCGGGCCGCTCGACAGCTATGGCATCTGGAACGCTTCGGTCGGCTTCAGCGACGCCGAAGACCTCTACCGCCTGACCTTCCACGCCCGCAATATCGGCGACAAGAGCTATGCCCTGCTGAACGTCGGCAACGGCCAGCGCTATCAGATCCCGCGCGACGCGGACCGTTATTTCGGCGTCACCCTGAGCGCCAAGATCCGCTAAACAGCGTTGTCAGCGAACATAAAAAGGGGCGCCGCGGGCAGGCCGCGGCGCCCCTTTTCGCATGCCTCAAATCGGGTACGCCAGTCCTTACGCGTCCTCGCTATTCACGACGATCAGGCGCGGCTGCATCAGATGAATCCAACCGAGTGCCAGCAAATAGGCGCTGGCTGACATCACGAACATCGGCGCATAGCCAAGGTCGGCATCGAGCGCCCAACCGGTAAACTCGAGCATGGCGGCGCCCGACAAATTTCCGGCCAGTGCTCCCATCGCGATCACGCTGCCGACCTGACGCGCCGGGACGATGTCGGCGGTCATGCCAAAGATGTTGGTCGAAAACCCCTGATGCGCGAACAGGCCGAGCCCGATCACCAACGCCGCGACCCACTGGTTCGGCGCCAGCAGCGCCAGGGGCAGCGGCAGGATGAGCAGCGCGTAAAAGAACATCGACGATTTGCGGGCGCGGTTTTCGCTCATCCCGCGGCTGAGCAGCGCCGGGAACAGGAAGCCGCTCGACAGCGCGCCTGCCGCCGCCATGACATAGACGATCGCGGTCGGATAACCGATCTCGCCCTGCCCCAGCGAAAATTGACGGGCAAAGAAATCGGGAGCCCAGAACAGAATGAACCACCACACCAGGTCGGTCAGCGTCTTGGCACCGACGACAGCCAGCGTCCGCCGGTCGCGGATCAGGACGCGCCACGGGTCGGCGCGCTCCTGCGGGGCATCTACCGCCGTCGGCGTCCCCACTGGACGCAACTTCGCGGTTCCCAGCCACCAGAAGAACAGCCAGACAAACCCGAGCGCCCCGGTGATCAGAAAGGCGGCCTGCCACCCCAGCGCCAAAGCCAGTAACGGGACGGCCAGCGGCGCCAAGATGGCGCCAATGTTGGACGCGCTGTTGATCACGCCCAACCCGACCGAGCGTTCCTTCACCGGCAGATAGGTCGCCGCCGCCTTGATCGCCGCGGGCGTGTTGACCGATTCCGCAACCGCCAGCGTGACGCGCGCCGCGACAAACTGTTGCACGCTGGCTGCCGCTGCATGCGCCATGCCGGCGAGGCTCCACACCGCGACCGCAAGTCCGTAACCCCAGCGTACGCCGACGCGATCGATGAACCAGCCAACCCCAAGCAGCGAAAAAGCCGTCGCAATCTGGAACGACGAGCCGAAATGCGCGAAATCCTGATCGCTCCACCCGAAATCGGCCTGGAGCATCGGTTTGAGCAGCGCCAGTACCTGGCGGTCGAGATAATTGAGCGCGGTGCCGAAAAAGATGAGTGCGATCAGGCCGATACGAATGGCGCGCTGCGCCGCTTCGGTGCCGGATTCATTGTCTGCTGCCATGTCGGCCCTCTCTATTCAGGGCCGCACGCTATGCGCCGCGCGTCGACCGTTCCAGCCCATTTAAGGCTTGCGCCGTGCCATTTGACAGGCATAGAGGATCGTATGACACCGCAAGACATAAGGCAAGTCGCTTTGCCGGGTCGGGCGCTCGTCCGGGATTGAACAGAGGAGCCAAGGCCATGCGGTCCATCGTTGCAATCGGCGGTACGCCGCGCCCCGGATCATCGACCGAAAAGATCCTCGAAATCTGCTGCCGCGCCGCGGCGGCGGAAGGTGCGGTCATTACCCGATTCGACGGCGCTTACATGAGCAGCCTTCCCTATTATCGCGGCCCGGGCCACAGCGACCAGGCGGGCGCCGAAATGGTCGCCGCGGTGCGCGAGGCCGACGGGTTGATCATCGCCTCGCCCGGCTATCACGGCAGCATTTCGGGGCTGGTCAAAAACGCGCTCGACTATTTCGAGGATTTGTCGACCGACGTGCGCCCCTATTTCCACGGCCGCCCGGTCGGATTGATCGCCACCGCGTTCGGCCATCAGGCGGCGATGAGCACCTTGCTGACGCTGCGCAGCATCACCCATGCGCTGCGCGGCTGGCCGACGCCGATCGGCGCCGCCATCCGCACCACCCCCGAAACCTTTGACGATCTGGGCGAGATATTGGACGTTGGGGCGCGGATGCAGCTGGAATTGGTCGGCAAGCAGGTTGTCGGTGCGGCGGGCATCCTGTCATGACCGCGCGAGACGACAGCGACCTCGATGCCATCGGTCGGCATCTGGCGGACGGGGGTCTGATCATTCTCGCGGGCGACGCGCTGCGCGATGGCGATCTCGACTTTGCGATGGCGGCGAGCCGGGTAACGCCGCAGGCGATCAATTTCATGGCGCGCTATGGCCGCGGCCTGATCTGCCTGGGGCTAACCCAGCCGCGCGCGTGGAAACTGGGGATTACTCCGCAGAACAGCGGCGAAGGCGGCGACAGCGGACGGCCCTTCGGGGTGTCGATCGAAGCGCGGCATGGCGTTGAAACGGGCATTTCAGCGCACGACCGCGCGCATACCATCGCCGTCGCCATGGCGTCCGACGCGCGCGCCGCCGATCTGGTCAAGCCCGGCCATGTCTTTCCGCTGATCGCCGATCCGGGCGGACTCGCGAACCGCCGTTCGACCCTCGAAGCCGGGATCGCCTTGTGCACGCGTTTCGATCTGGGCGAGGGTGTCGTGCTTTGCGCCATCCTGCGGGACGACGGCACCATGGCGCGGCGCGCGGACATGGAAAGTTTCGCCGTGGAGCATAATACGCCGATCATGGATATCGGTGCGCTGGACCTTGAATAGCGACGGGGCATTGGAACGCAGCGGCAGGGGCGCCGACCTCTACGGCGAGATATGGCTCGCCGAACACCAATCAGCTCAGCGTCGGTCGGTACGGCATTGGCTGCCCGGGCTAGGCGTCGTCACAGTCGCGGCGGCGGCGGCGGCGTGGCTGTCCGATCATTATGCAATGCCGATCGTTCTCGCGGGCCTTCTGATCGGCCTCGCGCTCAATTTCCTGGCGGCCAACACGCGGCTTCACGCCGGCATGGACTTGTGCGCCACGACCGGCCTCCGATGGGGCATCGTCTTGCTCGGTACGCAGGTGACGCTGGCGCAGATCGCAGCGCTTGGCATCACAAGCTTTGCCGCGCTGATTGCGATCGTGACGCTTGTGATCGCGGCTGGCGTTCTCGGTGCACGGCTCAGCGGCAACGGTACGCTTGTCGGATTGCTTGCCGGTGGCGCGACTGCGATCTGCGGCGCATCCGCTGCCCTTGCCATATATGCGCTCATCGGGCGCGAGCGGCTGGAGCACCATCGCTTCACATTTACGCTGGTGGTGATTTCGCTCGCCAGCGCGATCGCAATGTCCTTCTACCCGTTGCTCGCCGCGCAGTTTCAGTTCAGCGACCGGCAGGCCGGATTCCTGATGGGCGCCGCCATTCACGACGTCGCCCAATCGTTGGGGGCGGGCTATAGTTACTCCCCCGCTGCGGGCGAGGTGGCGGCTATTGTGAAACTTACCCGGGTCGCATTGCTGGCACCGGTGGTTGCAGTGATGGCCATGGTTATCGGACGCCCTGGCGACGGGTCAAGCGGTGGCTTTGCGCCGCTCCGGCTGCCGTGGTTCATCTGGGCTTTTCTGGCGCTGGTACTGATCGGCTCGGCGGTCCCGATCCCGGCCTGGCTAAAGGAGATAGGCCTTGTTGCATCCAAAGTGCTTCTGCTGCTCGCAGTGGTCGCCGCCGCAATGCGATCCTCGCTCGACACCCTTCTCTCTGACGGATGGCGAGGGTCGGTGCCGGTTATGTCCGCGACTTTGGCATCGGTTGCAGCAGCCTTCTGGTTTGCAAGATCCTTTCTTTAGCCGGCGGGCCACGGCAGCGCGGGACCGCCGAACTGCCACTTGCTGTCGCAGAGCAAAGGAGGCGGATTCACAGCCCGACGAAGAGCAGCTTCGATGCTCTTGTCTTTCCTCTGGCGGCCGCCGCCGCAACCCGTCATACCAACGCCCAAGCCTTTCCCGAAATCCCCGCTCTTTTCGGCATAGGTCGGGGCCGTCGCCAGTTATCGGTGGATGACTCGCGCCACGCAACCGAGATGGTCACCATCGGTTAGGGAGAGGCTGGACTGCTGGTATTGGTCCGGATGCCAAAGCCTGTCTGTTTTGCAGCAGTTGACCGAATTCTCGATCAATTCATCAATCTCTGCATCGAGTCGGCCAGAGCGTTGGCGTTCGTCTTTCAAGCGCTTGGCTACGACAGTCCACGCCGAGCGAATGCCCTTATCCAATGACACTTCGCACCGCCAACCGTGCACCAAGCGTTTCAATCTACTGGAGTCAAAGATCAGGCTGTTGTCATTGTCTCCCGAAAGCGTGGGCTAGAGTTCAGGAATTGCAGATTCTAGCAAGCGCGTCGGGATGGCTCGAATATCTGGCACACGCTGAGGAAAAATAACAAACGGTCGTAGCATCGGGTCATTCGCAAATCGAAGGTGCAGCGGATTGATAGCATCGCTGCTCTCGTCGGGTTGCTTTTTTCCGACGATTGTAGGTGTTAGGTCGAGACTTCGGTGCCGGAATCAGTCGTTGCGCGTCCGGGAAGGGCTCTACGGCTAAATTCTCAGTTATCAGGGAAATAGCGCGCGAGACCCGCGCTGTCCTGACTGGGTCGCGCATCATTCAGATCGCCGGGCACCGGCTGGACGCAACATGGCGTCGGCCCGGTCAGTTGGCCCAGTAGATATAGTCCTGCCCGTCGCGCCACGGCGTATTGAGCGGCACGTCAATGCGCACCGGGCCCTCGATCAGGCCCGGCCAGATCGGTTTCGCCATGCCCTTGTTCTGCGCCTCGATCATCGCGCGTAGCGCCGCGACGCGCTGCGGATCGCTCGCCGCGAGATCCTTTTGTTCGGTCGGATCGAGCGCGAGATTGTAAAGCCGCGCCTGTTCGGGGCGCTTGGTCACCTGCAATTTCCAGTCGCCCGCGCGCACGGCGCGATAGTCGCCCGACCGCCAGAACATCGCGGCCCGGCTGGCCGGACCCGCAAGGATATTTTCGCTGTCGATCGTCCGGTCACGCGGCACCGCCGCCCCTGCCGCCGCCGCGATCGTCGAAAAGATGTCGAGATGACCCGTCACGTCGGCGCGCTGTGTCCCGGGTGCAATGCCGCCCGGCCAGCGCATGAACAGGGGCGTGCGGATGCCCCCTTCGAAAAAAGTCGCCTTCCAGCCGCGGAAGGGCGCGTTCAGCCGTTCGATCCCGTTGTACCACGCTCCGCCATTGTCGCTGGTGAAGATGACGAGCGTATTGTCGTCGATTCCCTGCTCCTTCAGCGTCGCCATCACATCGCCGATGCGGCGGTCCATCTGCGCGATCATCGCGCCATAGACGCGTGTCTTGTGATCCTTGATCTGCGGCAGCCGGTCATAATCGGCCTTGGTCGCCTGGAGCGGCGTGTGCGGCGCGTTGAAGGCGAGATACAGGAAGAAGGGGCGGCCCCGGTTCGCCTCGATCGCCCTGATCGCTTCTTCGGCGAAATAGTCGGTCATATGGCCGCGTGGATAAAAACGCTGGCTGCCGTTAAAGGTCACCGCGTGACGCAGATTGGCCCACAGGAAGCGATCGATCGGATCCCATGGCAGTTTGGCATTGACGACGCCAGGATCATCCTCGCGCATGAACATCGCGCCGCCCGCCAGCACGGCCAGGCTTTCGTCGAAACCCTGCGCCTCCGGCCGCAAGGCGGGCGCCTCGCCCAGATGCCATTTGCCGATGTGCAGCGTGTGATAACCGGCCGCCTTCACCGCCTCGGCGATCGTCACCTCGCTCGCGGGGACGCCCATGTCGGGATAGTCGGGGATGTCGGGGGTGATCCGGTCGCTGTGAAAAATCGCCCGCAGCGGCCCGATGCCTTCGCCATGTGCCAAATTTTCGGCGAACTGAACCGGCACCGCGGTAAATTCGAAGCCAAAGCGCGTCGGATAGCGCCCCGTCATCATCGCGGCGCGCGAGGGCGAACAGGTCGCGTTGGCGGCATAGGCGGTGGCGAAATTTACCCCCTCGCGCGCGAGCGCATCGATGTTCGGCGTCTTGACGATCCCGCCGCCGACGCCGCCGCCATTCAGGCTGATGTCGTTATAGCCAAGATCGTCGGCGACGATCAGGATGATGTTGGGCGGGCGTTTGCCCGCGGCTGGCGTCGCCGGTCCCTGCTGCCACGCGACGGGCCGGTTCGGCTGCACCGGATCGCGCCAGTCCTGGAGGATGCCGGGCAGGCGATATTTGTTCGCCTCGAACGCCCAATAGCCCCCGGCGCCCAGCGCCGCGATGGCCCCCAATGCGATCCATCTTTTCTTCATGGCAACCCCCACCCTATCCTATCGTCAGCACGGCGATGTGCGCCAATGCCGCCAGCAACCCCAGCAGCAGCCCCATGGTGACCCGCGGGCTGGCGTAGAAAGCGATCTGCCGCTGGGTCGGGAACGAAAAGGTCGTCGCGATTCCCAGCAGCTTGGCCGGATGCGCCGCGCGGAACGCCGGATCGCTTGCCATCCGGATCAGGTCGCGGCGGCTGCGGTATCGCATCGTGCCGACCAGCGACCAGCCGGGATCGGCGGGAACATTCCAGGCGTCGATATAGCCGCCGACCTTGCGCCCCACGAACAACGGATGTCCGCCGCGCGCGATCAGCCCGCGGACGAAGGGGTCGGAATAGCGCCGCAGCCATTCGCTGCCCTCGCGCGTTTCACCGCTGTCCGGATCGGTGACCCATCCGGCGCGGGTGCCGACCAGATTGACCATCACGAACTCGCGCCCGTCATCGGCCTCCAGAAAGGCGCGCAGCCGCGCCGCGTCATTGCCCGTTTCGGCCATGCGCGGTCCTAGCGTGGCCAGGAAGGCGTCAATCTCTTCCCGTCGAAGCGGGCGACGGATGCCGTCGTAGAAAAGCAGGAAGGCGAGCCACAGCAGCAGCGCCGCAGCCCATATGCCCGCTATGGTCGCCCCTTGCCCGGCCATCGCTTCCGCCTCCCCATTGCGCCGAAACTTATGACACTATATGTGTCATTTTATTCGTTGCGGCGCAAGACCGATCGCGACGCCGTCATTGACCCCGGCGCCAAGCTGGGCCAGCGGAGGAACATGACCAAGGCGGCGAGCAAATCGATGACGACAAAGGCCGGGCCTGCGCGGGTGGACGGGCGGCGCGAACGCGGCCGGTCGAGCCACAAACGCATCGTCGAGGCGATGATGGAGCTGATCGTCGGCGGCGACCTGGCCCCGAGTGCGGCGCGCGTGGCCGAAGAAGCGGGCATCGGGCTGCGTACCGTGTTCCGCCATTTCGACGACATGGACGCGCTCTATGCCGAAATCACCGCGACGATCACCGAACAGGTGATGCCGATCATCAGCGCGCCCTATCCCGATCAGGACTGGCGCGCCAATGTCCGCGACATGGTGCGCCGCCGCGTGCGGGTATTCGAAACCACCCTGCCCTTTCGCCTCGCGGCCAATATCAAGCGGTACCAGTCGCCGTTCCTGATGGGACAATATGGCAAGGTGGTGATGCTGGAACGCGAACTGCTGCTGCGTCTGCTGCCCGGCGCTGTGCTGACCGACCGGATCAATGTCGAGGCGCTGTGCGCGGCGCTGTCGTTCCAGAACTGGCGCGTCCTGCGCCACGATCAGGGCTTGTCGGCGGAAGAAGCCGGGACGGTAATGATGCACATGGTCGAAACGCTGATGGCGACGATCGGGGACACGGCGTGAAGCGGCGCGCGGCGGCGGCGCTGCCCATCGCGGCGCTGAGCGCGCTGGCGGGGTGCGGGACCGCGGTGGACGATCCGCCAGCGCGCACCGCCGCCCGCGAATGCCCGGCCATGCCCGCCGAGGATTATGTGTGGATCCCCGGTGCGACCTTTACGATGGGCGCCGATGCACGGCTGCCCGAAGAGGGGCCGCCGCGCGAGGTTCGCGTCGCGGGGTTCTGGATGGCGACGCACGAGGTGACCAACGCCGAGTTCGCCGCCTTCGTCAAGGCGACCGGATACAAGACGCTCGCCGAGCGCGACCCGCCGCCGCTGCCGGGCGCGCCGCCCGACATGCTGGTACCCGGCGGCGCGGTGTTCACGGCGCCGACCGATGGCAACCCCAACTGGTGGCGCTGGGTCGTGGGAGCGCAATGGCGCACCCCGTCGGGCCCCCCGTCCGACATCAAAGGCCGCGACCGCGAGCCAGTGGTCCAGATCGGCTATGACGACGCGCTCGCCTATGCGCGCTGGGCGGCTAAGGCGCTGCCCAGCGAGGAACAATGGGAACTGGCAGCGGCGACCGGCGGCGCCGACCGCCATGTCCCGGTCGATGCGGCGGGCAAACCGCAGGCGAATTATTACCAAGGCGCCTTTCCGGCGCGCGACCTTGGCACCGACGGCTTCACCAGCCGCGCGCCGGTCGCCTGCTTCCCCGCCGACCGCCACGGCGTCTACGACCTGATCGGCAATGTGTGGGAATGGACGACCAGCACGGCCGGCGGCGAGAGCAATGTCATCAAGGGCGGCAGTTTCCTGTGCGCCGCCAATTATTGCGCCCGCTATCGCCCCGCGGCGCGGCAGTTTCAGGAACGCAGCCTGGGGACCGACCATATCGGCTTTCGCCTGATCGATACGGCGCGTCCGGCGCCGACGGGGTAGGTTGGCGGCAAAGCAGTGACCGTAAGCGACCGAATGTGGTCATACCACTATCGTCATCCCGGCGAAGGCCGGGATCTCGCCGGTGCGGAAAACCGTTAGGGTGAGATCGCGGCCTTCGCCGGGATGACGAATAAGGGAAGGCCGGGAGTCCTCACCAAAGCCGACTCCAGCGTAGATCACTGGAACCATCCCCGCCGTCACCGACATCCGCGCCAACGCTACCCCCGCGCCCGCCTTCGCCGGCAGCCCCAGATCAGCAACGCCAGTGCCAACAACCCGCCGCCCAGCCACAGTCCGGCCTTGATCGCGCGCTTCTTCCCCTGCTGCTCCCACGCATAGGCGTTGATCTGTTCGTTGGCGGTGTAGCCCGCGGGCATGTCGAGCACGCCATTCGCCTTGGCATAGGCGCGGTAATCGGCGAGCATCGCCGCGAAGCGTTCGGGCTGCGTCGCCGACAGGTCGCGCGTCTCGCCGGGGTCGCTCTTGAGGTCGAACAGCCGCCATTTTCCGTCGCCGGTCGGGGGCAGATTACGGACGAGTTTATAGTCGCCCTTGAACAGTGCTGCATTGCCCGACAGCTCGTAGCCGAGCGGCGTGTCGCCATGCACGCTGTCCGTTTGCCCGGTCAGCATCGGGACGAGGCTGCGGCCCGTCACCGGCTCGACATCCTTACCCTGCCAGCGGCCACCATGGCCGGCGACCCCGGCGAGTTCGGTCAGCGTCGGCAATATGTCAGTCACGTGCGCCAGCCCGTGGCGGATCGCGCCAGCCTGCACCTGTTTGTTCCCCGGCCAGGTCATGATCAGCGGGACGCGCAGCCCACCCTCGGTCGCGCTGAACTTATATCCCGACAAAGGCGAGGCGGCGGCGCTCGCCCAGCCGGGTCCGATCGCGCTGAAACTGCCGCGGCGACCGATATTGGTGGTCGACAGGTCATATTGCATGTCGAGGAACAGCCGGTTGCGCAGGCTGGCGAACGGGTTGGTCGGCTCGGCGCCATTGTCCGAAAGGAACACGAAGATCGTGTTTTCATAGTCGCCGGTGGCCTTCAGATGCGCGACCAGCCGCCCGACCTCGCGGTCCATCGCGGTCGCCATGCCGGCATAAGCCTGCATCACCCGCACCGCGGCGGCGCGTTCGTCGGCGTCCAACTTTTGCCAATCGGCGGTCGTCGGCATCGTGACGATCGGTACGCCCGCAGGGACGATGCCGAGCGCGGCGGCGCGCTTCGCTCGCGCGGCACGCAGCGCGGTCCAGCCATCATGGTACAGCGCGGCATAACGCGCGATGTCGCTATCGGGCGCCTGCACCGGGATATGGTTGGCAAGGAAGTTGATCGAGGCGAGGAAGGGTTTGCCGCTCGCCCGGTCGGCCTCGACATAGTCGATCATCTTCTGCACGACGAAGCGCGACGAATAATAATCCTTGGGCAGCGTCGCGGGCTGGCCATTATCGGTCCACGCGGCGGTGTCGTACAGCCCCTCGATCGGGCGCTGCTCGAAATTGTCGGCGCCCGCATCGGCGAGGCTGTACGCCCGGTCATAGCCGCGCGCGTGCGGCAGGCGGGTCGCGTCGCTCCCCAGATGCCATTTGCCGGTAAAGTAAGTGCGATAGCCCGCCGCCTTCAACAGCTGGGCAATCGTCACCACGCGGTGGTTCATCACCGTGTCGTACCCGGGCTTGCCGCGATGTTCGTCGGGGATCGTCTCGGGCATATTGCCCAGGCCGTTGCGGTGATTCATCACCCCGGTCTGGAGCATCGCCCGCGTCGGCGAGCAGGAACCGGCGACATGGAAATTGGTAAAGCGCGTCCCGGCATAGGCGAGCGCATCGAGATTGGGGGTCGCAAACTCGGCGCCGAACGCGCCGACATCGGTAAAGCCCCAGTCGTCGGCTAGCAGGATGACGATATTGGGCTGGCGCGGCGGCGTCTTTTCGGGCTGCGCCTGTACCGGCACCGCCAGCAGCAGCGCGGCGCCAAAAATGATGGCAGTACGCCGGAACCGGCCCTTGCGACCCGGCACGTTGGTGGTCCTCACGCGCACTGCCATCGCCCCCTCCTCATGGGATAATGGCACTTACTATGCCAATATATCCGCGAGTCAAGTTGGGGCGAGCGAACTAGCGTTCGCGATACTCGGGCGCGCGTTTCTCGAGAAAGGCGGCGAGCGCCTCGCGGTGATCTTCGGTCGCCGACAGGATCACCTGCTGGCGATCCTCGATCGCCATTGCGGCGTCGAGGCTTTGCGCATCGATGTTGAGGTTCAGCGCCTGTTTCGACAGCCGCAGCCCGTGCGGGCTGGTGGCGAGCATCTCGTCGGCGAGCGCGAGGCCGCGATCGAGCAGCGCGTCGTCGTCGTCGATCTCGCTGACCAGCCCGGCGCGCAGCGCCCGCTCGGCGTCGATGAAGCGCCCGGTCAGGATCATTTCCGCCGCCAGGCTCGCGCCGACCAGGCGCGGCAAGAAATAGCTCGACGCCATGTCGCAGCCGCCGAGGCCGATACGGATATAGGCGGCGTTCGCGCGGAACGACGGCGCCGCGTAGCGCACGTCGGACGCGAGGAGCAACGACAGCCCGCCCCCGCACGCCGCGCCATGGCCGAGCGCGATGATCGGCTGCGGACAGGCGCGCATCTTGCGGTAGATATTGCCGATCGCGGTCTGGGTACGCAGCGTGCGCAGCACCGGCGTCTCGTCGCTCGACCGGTCTTCCTGAATGTCGAGCCCGGCGCAAAAGCCGCGCCCCGCGCCGCGCAGGATGACGACGCGCACGTCGGGCCGATCGGCCAGCCCGCCGAAATAGGCGTTGAGTTCCTCGACAAGCCCTTCGTTCAGCGCGTTGAGCCGGTCGGGGCGGTTGAGCGTCGCAATCTCGACCGCACCGCGCGCTTCGACCAGCAGCTCGCTCACAGCGTCTGTCCGTCGTCGATGGTAAAGACGCTGCCGGTAATCCCCACCGCCGCGTCGGAGCAGAGAAGCAGCAAGGGCGCGTGCAAATCGCTCGGTGGACGCATCCGCTGGCGCGGAAAGCTTTTGACCATCGCGGCGCCGACGTCGCTCTCCAGCAGTTCGGCGGTCATCTCGGATTCGAAATAGCCGGGCTGGATGACGTTGACGCAAATCCCGCGCCGTGCCCATTCGCGCGCCAGCGCCTTGCCCAGATGGCGCACCGCCGCCTTGGTCGCGCCATAGACCGAGGTCGCGGGAAAGATCTTCTCCGCGGTGATCGACCCGATCAGGACGATGCGGCCGTGCTGTTTGTCGCGGCTGCCCGCCTTGTCGAGCCGCTTCGCGCCTTCGTTCGCGGTCAGGAACACGCCGCGGACATTGGCGGCAAGCAGGAAATCGACCTCGTCCACGGACAGCCCCATCGCCATTTTCTCGGTCGCGACCCCGGCGTTGGCGACAATCGTATCGACCGTGCCGAATGCAGTCTCGGCAGCGTCATAGGCGGCGATGGTCGATGCTTCGTCGGTGACGTCCATGCTGACCGCGATCGCCTGCCCGCCCGCAGCCTCGATCGCCGCGACCTGCTCAGCGAGCTTGTCGGCGCGGCGTGCGGCGAGCACGACCTTTGCGCCGGCGGCGGCGAGCGCTTTGGCAAAGCCGGCGCCCAATCCCGAAGAGGCGCCGGTGACGAGCGCCACGCGCCCGGACAGATCAAACTGGGGTGCTGCGGCCATCTTCTCTCCCTTTCGTTGCTGCCTCTGCCTTGGCGCCGATTGACGTTTACGTCAACGGTCGGTCCGGTGCGATAATGAGAACAAAAGGGGGTTGACGAGGCACAGGTGTTCACTTAATGTTCCCTTGTGCACGACCAACCTCGTCCCCCGTCGCGGCCGCCAAAGGTGGCGGACGGGGGACAAAGGTTTTCCTTTGATCCTCGCGAAAAACGCCCGCCGATCAGCCGTTGGCGCCGGGCATGTTGCCGCGGATCAGGTGACGGCTGGCGTAAATATCCTCGGCGGTTTCGATGATCAGCCGTTCGGCATCGCGCCGCCGCGTATCCTCCATCAGATCGGCGATCGTCTCCTCATCGACCTCCATCGCCCGCAACGCCTCTTCGGCGAGCAGCAGCGCCGATTCAAATGTTTCGCGGATCTGGTACGTCACCCCTGCGCGGTTGAGTTCGGCGGCATGTTCGCGGTCGAATGCACGCACGAACAATCGCGTATTGGGAAATTCGGCGCGGATGAGTTCGACGATCCGGTTCGACGTTTCGCGGTCGTCGACCGCCACGACGATCAGCTTGGCGGCATGCGCCCCCGCGGCGTGCAGAATGTCGAGCCGGGTGCCGTCGCCATAATAGATTTTGAACCCGAACGCCTCGGCCTCGCGGATCGCGATGGTGTCGGTATCGATCAGCGACAGCGAGCAATTTTGCGCGATCAGCGGCTGGCTGACGATCTGTCCGAACCGGCCGAAGCCGATGATCAGCACGCTGGCGCGCAAATCGTGCGGAATTTCCAGCCCCTCGATCGACGGCGCGACCTTGGGCAGGAAGCGATCGTGGAGAATGACCATGATCGGGGTCAGCACCATCGACACGATGATGATCGCGGTCAGGATCGCGTTCGCCTCGCCGTCGATGATCCCGACGCCAACGGCGGCGGCGTAGAGGACAAAGGCGAATTCGCCGCCCTGCGCCATCAGCACGGCACGCTCGATCGCCTCGCCGCGCTCGTGCCGGAACATCCGCGCGACGACATAGATCGCGATCATCTTGAGCGTCATATAGGCAGCAACCGAAATCGCAATCAGCCCCGCATTTGCGGCGACGATATCGAGATCGAGCGCCATGCCGACACCCAGGAAGAACAGGCCGAGCAGCACGCCGCGAAACGGCTCGACATCGGCTTCGAGCTGGTGGCGGAACGAGGATTCGGACAACAGCACCCCGGCGAGGAACGCCCCCATCGCCATCGACAGACCGGCGAGCTGCATCAACAGCGCCGACCCCAGCACGACGAGCAGCGCCGCGGCGGTCATCACTTCGCGCGCCTTCGTTCGCCCGAGCAGGCGGAACATCGGGTCGAGCAGGTAACGGCCCGCGACGATCAGCCCCAAAATGGCGCCAAGCCCGATCCCGATGGCGACGAAACGATCGGCGGTTGACACCGCCTCGCCGCCCGGCGCGAGAAAGGCGACGAGCGCAAGCAGCGGCACGATCGCCAGATCCTCGAGCAGCAGGATCGCGACGACGCGCCGTCCGCGCGGCTGGCCGAGCGCATTGCGTTCGTCCAGCATCTGCATGGCAATCGCCGTCGACGTCAGGACAAAACCGGTTCCCGCGACGAAACTGACCGCGACCGGATAGCCGAGCGCGAGCCCGACAAAGGTCAGGAGGATGATCGCGCTGCCCACCTGCGCTAGGCCCAGCCCGAAAATCTCGCCGCGCATCGCCCACAGCCGCGACGGCTGCATCTCCAGCCCGATGACGAACAGGAACATCACGACGCCCAGTTCGGCGACATGCAGGATCGCCTGCGGATCCGAGAACAGCCCGATTCCGAACGGCCCGATCGCAAGCCCCGCCGCCAGATACCCCAACACCGAACCAAGGCCGAGGCGCTTGAACAAAGGCACCGCGATCACCGCCGCGGCGAGCAGCACGACGATCGGCAACAGGTCGAACCCGTGTGCCGCAGCCCCGGCGGCGTGGCTGGCAGTTTCGGCGGCCATGATTCCCCCTTTGGTCACGAAGCGCGCCCAGCGTGGGCGGAAACCACCCCCGAAAGCAAGGGCAACCGGCAAATAACCAAAGGACCGAAACGCACCGGCTGGCTGGGGCGGCAGGAACCTCACCTAAGGAAAAGCTGCACCTCAAAAAGCCCTGATTTCGGCCATTCTCGCGTGGCACCAGTTGCGACTGGCTACACTCACTGGCTACAGTTAGTGGCATCACAGACCAACTGCAATAGAGCTTCGGTGCTGCGTACGAGTACGGGGTTAGCGTCCGCGCTCGTGGTGTAATTTCCGGTGTAGGCGATGGTGTATTCCGGGGTGGGGCATGCCCCACCCCGGAATGCGGCGTCG
>FWWM01001598.1_pt1 | contig 67588 bp, 59 predicted proteins | sample 2228351 | NCBI WGS metagenome assembly FWWM01 (sample SAMEA103939774, study PRJEB20133) | metagenome
GTCTGTCGAACTGCGAGGCCCCCAGTTTCCGCTTGTGCCGAGCTTGCGGAGACTTCGAGGATTTCTTACGCCTAACCATGCGTGGCTCCCTCCATGTGGTAGAGAGTTGTTAAGCCCTACAGCATGGTCGAGAGCCACGTTTTCCGGAAATACCAGTTTCAGGCCGCGCTGAGGTTTTCGCCTAAAGTGCATTGGTGATAACCAAGGCATGTACGTGCGCACCCTCCAAGCTTCCTCAGGATCCGGCGAGGTCAAGGAATACGTGCGCATCGTCGAGTCCTATCGCGAGCAGGGTAAGGTCAAGCAGCGCGCGCTCGCCAATCTCGGACCCAAGCATCTGTTGCAAGAGATGCTCACGAATCTAAAACGCGTGCTGCGCGGCACCTCGCTACCGCAAGGCAGCCAAGGCGATGTGGTCCCTTTGCAGGACTGGAACTGGGGCCCCATTCTGGCTGTGCGTCGGCTCTTCGATGAACTTGGACTATGGGGAATTCTCGACGGCCGCGTGCCCAGGCCAAACAAACGAGAAGCCCCACATGCTGTTGGCTTGGCAGACCGCGTGTTCGCTTTGGTAGCCAATCGCCTGATCCGCCCCGGGAGCGAACATGCCTTGGCATGGTGGCTGGAAACGGATTATGTCTGCGACCGACACGTACGCCGCATCATGCCGCCATGGGGTCAGCAGCGGCGTGTGCGGGTTGACTTCCGACAACTGCAGCGCTGGTATCGCACGCTCGATCGGTGGTTCGCCGCCAAGGGCCTGGTGGACGTCGACTTATATTCGCACGCCAAGTGCGACCTTTCTGCGCCTGATGCACTTCGGGCATTGGAGGCAGTACGACTGGTGGAGTTTGAAGTGGAGGGCCAGAGTCGTCGCGGCGTGACCACGGGCAGCCCTCGAGCGCGTCAGGTACTCAACGCTCTGGGGATCGCAAAACTCGACCCGCCCGCCGGGCCGGCGGAAGCCGCGTAGTGACTAATCTCATTTTGAGACCTTACGCCACAAGGACTTACGACGAGTTTGTCAAACATGGGCTAGCGGCGTATTCTCAAACGGGGGGCTACGCCGCAGCGCGCGGTGCCGGGGTACTGCAAGCAGCGGCCCGAGCGAGCACCTCTTCGGCCAGCATGCGGTAGTCTTCTGCACCCGTCGATGTAGGCGCATAGTCGAAGATCGTCTGGCCGTGGCTGGGGGCCTCGGCAAGCCGCACATTGCGGCGGATGCGGGCGGCAAAGATCTGGGCATCGGCCCAAGGGGTGGCGCGGCTGCGCGTGCGGCTGAGGAACTCGGTCACGTCGTGAGAGACTTCCGCTGCCAGTCGCGTACCCGACTCGAACATGCACAGCACGACGCCGCTCAGCCGCAGCCTCGGATTCAGCCGCCTGGCGACAAGCTCGATAGTCTCCAGCAGCTTGCTCAGACCGTGCAGAGCCAGAAAGTGCGGCTGCAAGGGGATGAAAACCTCGTCCACGGCAGCCAAGGCGTTCAGCGTAAGAATGCCCAGTGACGGTGGGCAATCGATCATCAGGTAGTCGAACCGGGCCTCGTCGGCAGCCAATTGATCTCGCAGCACCAGCTCCCTGCCCACTACGCCGGCCAGCTCGACCTCGACCGCCGCCAGGTCGATGTGGGAACATGCCAGCCATAAGTTCTCTGCCACCTGCACGCGTGCCTGCTGGAGCGTACATTCTCCTGCCAACACGTCGTACATGCTGTGGCCAGTGCGGCCCGGCTCAATACCCAGGTGCAGCGTGGCGTGAGCCTGGGGATCCATGTCCAACAAACAAACCCGACGGCCCATGGAGGCCAGGGCCGCACTCAGATTGACCGCCGTGGTTGTCTTGCCCACGCCCCCTTTCTGGTTGATGATGGCGATCGACCGCATGACAGGTTCCTCAATTGGCAGCAAGGCTTGCAGTTCCCCAGGGCGGCGGATTATACGCGGGCCTTGGTGCGCAACCCAAGGGCGACCCGGGCAAGAAGGCAGGGCAAATGGGGTAGATTGCGGCGGTGGCGCGGGATGCACACGGCGAAACGTCCTTGTAGCCGCGGCATCTTGAGGCCCGATTAGCGGCAGCGCCTCGCCGCCGTTGTGCGATCAACTACGGCGGGGCACCCCGTGGGAAGGCTGTGCCATGGCACTGCACGGCCTGGAAAGGCCGTGCCACCAGCCACCAGGGCTAAGACTTGATACCCTGGCGGCCTCTGCTATGGCCTTCGGGCGGGCCGCCTGGGCTGCAAAAGCGGCAAGATCAGGCCAGTGCCTGCCAGCAAGATGCCCAGCACCGCAGGCAGCACCAAGACCCACACGAACACCTGGTGCTTGGCGAGCTGTTGGCGGTACTTGGTGACGACCTCGAATTCACCCTCGTCGAGGCCCTTGCGGAGCAGATCCCACAGATCCCAAAGCTGGACCAAGCGGCGCGCATCGAGTTCTCTCAGGTTCTCTTCGTGAGACCATTCGAACTGCGGGGGCTTGGGGCGCGTCAGCATCAGAACGGCTTCGCCCACGGCAGAAGCCAGCACGAGTACACCGCCCAGAAAGACGAGGCCCTTGCCTGCGCTCCATCGCCGTGATGGGTGCTCGGCAGCAGCAGGCGGCGCTTGAGCCGGTTCGAGTTCTTGCAGGCCTCGCAACGTGGGCACGGCAAGCTGCGCCCCGCACGAGCAGGCGATCGTCAGCCCGCACTGGGAGCGGTCTACCTCCAGTTTGTTGCCACAGCCGCACGGAAGCAGGTACTTCTGAGAAGTACTCGACATGGGCGCCCCGCTCTATTCAGGAACGGCCGAGCCTCTGTTGGCCCACCAGGGCAGCGTGATGCCGCCATCAATGGCCAAGGCGCTGCCGGTGATGTAATCGCTGGCCGGATCGCAGAGAAACACCACTCCGCGTGCAATCTCCTCGGGCCGGCCCATGCGTCCCCAGGGGAGCTTGGCCCCTGCGCGTTGGAGCTGTTCTTCGCTGGCGAATTTGCGTTCGCCGGGCGTATCGATCCAGCCGGGGTGGACGATGTTCACGCGGATACGGTGTTCGACCAGCTCGATAGCGGCCGTGCGTGCCATCTGGTCGATGGCCGCCTTGGCCATGTTGTAGGCCATGCTGCGGGGCACGGCGATGAAGGCATGCGGAGAGCTGACCACCACGATCGAACCTCCGCCCCCCTGGGCGATCATCTGCCGCGCCGCGGCACACAGCAGGTAGAAGGCGCCCCACATGGTCACGTCGATGGTTCGCGCAAAGCCCTCCAGATTCGCCTCGTAAAAGGGCTCACGGTCGCTGTAGCAGGCATTGGTCACGGCGATATCGAGCCGGCTGAACTCCTTGACCGTCTCGGCCACCAGGGTATCGACGGCCTCGCGCCGGGCCACGTCGGCCCGCGCCGCCAGCGCACGCACGCCGTGTGCCCGGCAGGCGGCCGCCACCTCTTCGGCCTCCGCCGCGTGGCTGTAATAGTTGACCGCCACGTGGCAGCCAGCCTCTGCCAGGGCTACGGCCGTTGCCCGGCCTATGCCTCGGCTGGCCCCTGAAACGATCGCAACCAGACCTTCAAGCACACGCATGAACCAATGCTAGCCTGCCGCCACGGGAGCAACAAGGCATGCACGCCCAAGGCTTAACATCTCCGCCCTTGCCGCATGCCGAACACGCCAGGGTCGCGTGCCGCGCGGCAGTGCCGCAGACGGAGGCCGCGTTGACGCCGCACAGCAGGCGTGATAGGTTGCCCCCTTCGAGAGCACCCGCGGCGGGTGCCGGTGCGCAATTCAGGTGCCAAAGATGCCCCACGAGGTAACGCTGATCACGGGAGACGGCACGGGCCCCGAGCTGTGCGAGGCGGCCCGCCGCTGCATCGACGCCACTGGCGTGCAGATCAACTGGGACGTGCAAGAGGCGGGCATCGACGTGATGGCACGCACCGGTACGCCACTGCCCGATGCCGTGCTCAAGAGCATCGAACGCACGCGGTGTGCCCTCAAAGGGCCGATCACCACGCCCGTCGGCTCGGGATTCCGCAGCATCAATGTGCACCTACGGCAGGCGTTTGGATTGTACGCCTGCATCCGCCCCTGCAAGCAGTACCCCGGCGTGCGCACGTTCTTCGACCGCGTGCCCATCGACCTGGTGATCGTGCGCGAGAACACCGAGGACCTCTACGCAGGAATCGAGTTCGAGCGCGGCAAGACTGAGACAGCGGAGCTGATCGACTTCATCGCGCAGCGGTCGCCCGACCGCCGGGTGAAGACCGGCAAAGAAGAGACCGGCATTAGCATCAAGCCCATTAGCGTTTCTGGCACCGAGCGGATTGTGCGCTGTGCCTTTGAGTACGCGGTCAAGAACAAGCGGCGCAAGGTCACAGCCGTGCACAAGGCCAATATCATGAAGCACACGGACGGGCTGTTCCTGGAGACGGCCCGACGTGTGGCGGCGGACTATGCGGACATCGAGTTCGAGGACCGCATTGTGGACAACATGTGCATGCAGCTTGTGCAAAAGCCCGAGCTTTACGACGTGCTGGTGTTGCCCAACTTATATGGAGACATTGTGAGCGACCTGGCAGCAGGCCTGGTGGGGGGGCTAGGCGTAGCCCCTGGGGCGAATATCGGAGACAACGGGGCCGTGTTCGAGGCCACGCACGGCAGTGCCCCCAAGTACAAGGGGCAGAACAAGGTCAATCCCACGGCCGTGATTCTCTCGGGCATGCTGATGTTGCGGTACCTGGGCGAAGAAGAGGCGGCTGCGCGGCTGGAGCGGGCCGTGGCAGACGTGATCGCCGAGGGGAAATATGTCACGTACGACCTCAAGCCGCACCGCGACGATCCCACGGCCGTTGGGACGCGCGAAATGGCCGACGCGATCGTGGAACGTTTGCGGCGCGGGTGACGGTGCTGTGCTGTCTTCTGGCTAGGGGGGCAGGCCGGTGGGGTTCTTCGCCTGGCAGGAGGTGGCCAGCGGCAGGCGGCGCGGGCTGCCGGCGGCTTTTGCGCGATGGGCGCTGCGAGCTGCCTCGCTCCCTTATGCGGCTGTGGTGCGCTGGCGAAATCGAAGGTACGATCTGGGGGCGTTGCGGTGCGTGCGCCTCGAAGTGCCGGTGCTCAGCGTGGGCAATCTTACTGTGGGCGGTACGGGAAAGACGCCCACGGTCGAGTGGCACGCGCGCTGGTTCGGCCGGCGCGGTCGGCGGGTGGGAATCATCAGCCGCGGCTACCGATCAGGAGGGCAAGGGCGTAACGACGAGGCCCTGGAGCTTGAACAGCGGTTGCCCGAAGTGCCGCACATCCAGAATCCAGACCGTGTGGCGGGGGCGCGCGAGGCCATCGAGAGGCACGGTTGCCAGGTACTGATCCTGGACGATGGCTTTCAGCATCGGCGACTTGCGCGCGATCTCGACCTGGTGTTGCTCGATGCGCTGGAGCCGTTTGGGTATGGTCATGTGTTGCCGCGCGGGCTGCTGCGCGAACCGCCGAACGGCCTGCGCCGCGCCCACGGCGTGCTATTGACGCGCAGCGATCTGGTCTCGGCCGAACAGCGGGAAGAGATTCGAGAGCAGGTACGGCGGCTTGCGCCCCAGGCATTATGGCTTGAGGCGGAACACAGGCCCCAGCGGCTGCTTGCGGCGGCTGGCATGGCGAGCGATGGCCTGGGGGGTGCGGGCACGGCTGGCGCCCTGTGCTTACCCGAAAACCCCGCATGGCTGCGGGGCCGGCGCGTGGCGGCGTTTTGCGGTATCGGCAACCCGACTGCATTTCGCCGCACGCTGGAGCGCTGCGGCTGCCACGTTGCGGCCTGGCGCGCCTTTCCAGACCATCATGCTTACAGCGCGTCCGACCTGGCAGAGCTGGCCCGCTGGGCAGATGCCTCGCCGGCCGAGGCTGTCCTCTGCACGCATAAAGACTTCGTCAAGCTGCGGTGCACGGCGCTGGGCAGCCGGCCGCTGGCAGCGCTTGTCATCGGACTGGAGATCGTGGCGGGCTTGCCCGCATGGGAAGCCAGGCTGGCACAATTGGGATGAAAGGCCGATCGGTCCAATCCGCCTGATCCGACCGACCCGACCACTCCGTTTGATCGGACAACGCCTTGCGATCCCCTTACTCACCTCCCGCAACGTCGTCGAACACCGTCCACACCTTGATGCCCTTGCGCGCTTCGCCCAGATATTCCTTGATCTGGCGCTCGATGTGAGACTTTTTGAGCTGCTCGCGGATCTTCACTTGTGCATCCTCAAAAGAAACGCGGCCGGCCTCTTGCCGCTCGATGACGCGTACAATGGCGAACCCTCGCTCATCTTCAAGAATGCGGCTCAATTGTCCCACGGGGAGCGTGAAGATGGCCTCGTCGATGATCTTGGATTTCAGGCTGCCGCGGGTGGTCCAGTCGTAAGCGCCGCCGTCCTTAGCGGTCGCGCCTTCGCTGCCGCGGCGGGCAACTTCGGCAAACGGCTCGCCATCCAGGATGGCGTTGCCCAGCGCGGCTATCGCCCGGTAGGCGTCTGCCTTGGAAGGGTACGAACGAAACTGCACCAAGATCATCTCCCAGCGTGCCCGCGCAGGATACTCGAACTCCGCCCGATGCTGCTGGTAATAATCGAGCATCTCTTGATGGGTGATCTCAGGCTCAAGATTGATCTGCTGGCGTACCCATTGTTGAGAGAGCGTGCGTTCGCAGAAGGCAACGCGCTCGCGTTCGACCGAAGAGCCTAGCTCGCGGAGCTTGGCCTCCAGCTCGGCGCGGGTCGAGACTCCGGCACGCTCGATCAGCTTGGGCAGTTCTTCTTTCTCGAAAATGGCGCCCAGCTTCTCCATGATGCGGTCGTAGCCCTCCTTGGGAACCTTCTGCTTGACCCGCAGGACCAAGATCTTGGTATCAACCAGGCCCCTCAGTGCCTGGCGGATGAGGTAGAGCCGCGCCTGGTCGAGTTGGTCGGGCGGGTACTTGTGTGCGTTGCGAGCGAGCCAGTCGTTTACGACCGGCATGACGTCGGCTGCCAGCACGACCTCGGGGCCGACGCGGGCGATCACCTTGGCTCCGTCGAACAGCGTCTGGGGGAGATGCAGGCGCTCTGGCATGGTCTGGGTTGCCGCGTATTTGGCCTGCTGCTCGGCCGGGCGTTGGCCGTGCGCTGGGCGTGCGTGCCAGGGAGAAAACAGCAGCAGCACGCACGAGGCAAGAAAGAGAAGACGGGGCAGGCGGCGGTCGGGTGAAAAGCGTCTGCCATCGTGGCATGCCCCGGCTGCAGGGGCATGCGTGCAGGGGCCAGGGCGAGGTTCTGGGTGTTCGAGCGCCAAGGTGACGTGCAGCCCGGGTGTCTTCGGGTCCGGCCGCGTTGAAAAGAGCAAACAGCCGATAGGCGGCAGACACGAGTCTTGCATGCCTGAGACGCCCCTGGCTGCTTGTGCCCGGTATGCCGGCAGCACCGGGCCGCGGATTATAGGGGCGGGCCTAATCGGCGAGCAACAGGGATTTGGCCAGCGCCGTCAGGGCATCTGGATCCATAACCTCCTGCGGTAAGGGCAGATAGGCGCTGCGATCATCCACCACACGCAACCGTTTCCCATGGCGGCTGGCGAGCTTGCGCATCTTGGCCGGCTCCAAGTACCTGAAGACCATGTACGAGTCTTCCAAGCGGATGGCATCGATGCGCCACCGTGCCGCAAGAATCCGCAGTTCCATGCGTGCCAGCAGCCGCTCGGCAGCAGGTGGCAAGGGGCCAAAGCGATCGACGAGTTCGCGCCGCAGCTCCGCCAGTTCTTCCAGGGTGACGGCTCGCGACAGACGCCGATAAAGGTCGATTTTCAACCGCATGTCCGGCACGTAATAACGCGGTAGCCAGGCCTCTCCCGGCAGATCGACCGCCACGTCGATGGTCGCGCGCTGCGGCAGTTGCTTCAACCGCCGTACCGTCTTCTCCAACAGGTCGCAATACAGCTCATAGCCCACGGCGGCAATGTGCCCGCTCTGCTGGGTCCCCAAAATGTTGCCCGCCCCGCGAATCTCCAAATCTCGCATGGCAATGGCAAACCCCGCCCCCATCTGGCTGAACTCTTCGATCGCTGCCAAACGCCGCGCCGCAGCCGGCGTCAGCGGCCGGTCCGGATCGACAAGCAGGTAGCAATACGCGCGGTGCTTGTAGCGCCCCACGCGGCCGCGCAATTGATGCAGATCCGCCAGCCCGTAACGCTCGGCCTGGTCGATGAACATGGTATTGGCGTTGGGGATATCGAGCCCGCTCTCGATGATGGTCGTGGCCACCAGCATATCGAACCGCCGCTCGATGAAGTCGAGCATCACCTGTTCCAGGTCGGCCTCGCGCATCTGGCCGTGGCCCACGCCGATGCGGGCCTCGGGCACAAGCTGTGCCAGCCGGGCCGCCACCTCGTGCACGTCCTCCACGCGATTATGCACAAAATAGACCTGCCCGCCGCGGTTGAGTTCCCGCAGCACGGCGTGCCGCACGACGTCCGGGTCGAAGCGCAACACGCGCGTCTCGACCGCCAGGCGATCGGGCGGAGGCGTCTCCAGATTCGAGATGTCTCGCAAGCCGGTAAGGGCCATGTGCAGCGTGCGGGGAATGGGCGTGGCGGTCATGGTAAGCACATCCACTGTTTGCCGCAGGGCCTTCAACCGCTCTTTGACCGCCACGCCAAAGCGCTGCTCTTCGTCGATGATCAGCAGCCCCAGATTGTGGAAACGAATGTCCGGCTGGGCCAGCCTGTGCGTGCCGATGACGATGTCGATCCGCCCATCGGCCAGCCCGGTGACAATCCGCCGCTCTTCCGATGCGCTGCAAAAGCGACTGAGCACGGCGATTTCAAAGGGATACTCCGCCATCCGCCCCCGGAAGGTCCGGCCATGCTGCTCGGCCAGAATGGTGGTGGGCACCAGCACGGCGACTTGGTAGCCCGCCTCGACCGCTTTGAAAGCCGCACGCATGGCCAGCTCGGTCTTGCCGTAGCCCACGTCTCCGCAGATCAACCGGTCCATGGGCTGCGGAGCCTGCATGTCTCGTTTGATGGCCTCGATGCCTGCTGCCTGGTCGGGCGTTTCCGTGTAGGGAAACGCAGCGTCGAACTCGCGCTGCCATTCTGTGTCTGCCGGGAAGGCAATGCCTGGCCTGCACGCACGGGCGGCAGCCAGCTCCAGCATCTCGCTCGCCAGATCGAACACAGCCTGCTGTGCGGCTTGCTTCTGCCGGACCCACGTCTGCCCGCCAATCTTGGCCAGTCGTGGCCGGGCACGCGTGCCGCCCACGTACTTCTGCACCAGGTCGATACGCGTGGCCGGAACGTAGATCCGCGTCCCCGCGTCGAACTCCAGCTCGAGGTGTTCCTCGACCTGGCCTCTGTCTTCTAAGAGCCGCAGCCCTCGGTATCGCCCAATGCCGTGCGATACGTGCACCACATAGTCGCCTTCTCGCAGCTCCAAGAAGCTGTCGATCGTGCGGCCCAGCCAGCGGCGGCCTTGCCGTGCCACGTCCACGCGGTGGAACAGCTCCCGGCTGCTGAGCACCAGCACCCGCTGTGACGCCAGGCGAAATCCGGCGCGCAGGCTGCCCACCTGAAGTTGCAATCGGCCGCCGGCCGCCAAGCTCGTTTGGGCGAACAGATCTGCCAGCCGGTGCGTCTCCGCCTCCGTTTGGCAGACCAGCACCACTTCGTGCCCCTGCGCCACGGCCTCCAATTCCTGGCGCACGCGCTGCAAATCTCCGCTGAAACGCTCGACAGACTCGGCCTTAAGTCTGCACGTGGTCTCTAGCGAGGCAGGGGCCAGCGCACTGGCGGCTACCGACGGGTGCCGATACAGCCGCTCTAGCGTGCCCCGCAGAGCATGAAGCTGGTCCGGCGCCTCCGCACGCGCCAGGTAGTGCCGGCCCTCTTCTTCGATGTGAGACAGTTCAGACAGAACGACCCACGTGCCTTTGGGCAGATAGTCGACGAACTGCCCGCGGACCGGCTCGCCCGGCGAGAGAGCCGTGAGGTCGATCTCAGTCAATACCGCCTGGCTGCGCTGCGTGCCCGGGTCGAAGGTCCGCAGGCTCTCGATCTGGTCTCCAAACAGCTCGATGCGTACGGGGAGTTCCCAGTCCCAGGAGAAGAGATCGACGATGCCTCCCCGCCGCGAGAACTCTCCGGGCAGTGTGACGGCGGGCGTATGATGAAAGCCATTCTGCACCAACCAGCCACACAGCTCGTCGAGTATGAGCCGGTCTCCTTGGGCCAGGCGGCGGGTGTGGTCGGCCAAAACGGGCTCTGGGGGGACGGGCTGAAGCAGTGCCTGTATGCTGGTCACCAGCACGCTGGGCGGGCGCGACCGCCAAAGCTGTTTGAGAAGCCGCAGCCTATCTCCCCAGATTTCATCGGCCGGACTGCCTGCCGTGGGGGCCGTTTCCCAGGCGGGGAAACGCTCGCAAGACGCGTCTGTGAAGAGACATACGTCAGCGGCAAACTCGTCCACGTCCAGCAGGTGCGGCAAGACCGCCACCACCGGACCCGGGGCGCTGCGTGCGAGCGCCGCCACCGCCAGCGCGCAGCTTGAGCCCCGGACTCCGTCGAGCGTGGCACTGTGCCCCGCCTTCAGGCTGGCCACGAGTGCGGCGAAGTCCTCCTCGGTCTCCAGGCGGCCCGCCAGTTCCTTCAGCAGGCTGGGCTCTGCCGCAACCGCTTCGGCTTGGCTCATGTATGGCAGAATTCTAGATGTAGCTCTGCCACCAGCCAAGGTCGGTTCCCAGGCCACTCGTGCAGCGTAGGCATGCAGCCACGGTAGGCGTGGTGCTGCGTGCCATTACACTAGCTATAGCAGCGTGGGCAGACGCAGCATACGGCCGAGCATGCTGGCCGTGTGCTCTCGCACCGGCTATGCTCGTAGCTGATCATTCCGGTTCGCTAGCAGGAGCCTGCCATGCGTGTTTCTCTGCTGTTGCGTTGGGTGCTGGCGGCGGTCATGGCCTGCGCCGGCCTGCACGCGCCACAAGCGGCAGAGCAACCACCGGCCGTCGAGTTCCCGCCCGAACTTACCCAGTTCGTTCCGTACGAGCATAACCCCGTCTTCGCCGGCGCCGGCCCCGGCAACTGGGATGAAAAGATCCGCGAGCGCGGCTGGGTGATGAAAGACGGCGGCCAGTACCGCATGTGGTACACCGGCTATAGCAGCACCAGGCCCGAGGTCATGATGCTCGGCTACGCCACGTCGATCGACGGCCTGGAGTGGACCCGCTACGAGGGCAACCCGCTCTACGACCAGCACTGGGTCGAAGACATGATGGTCGTCAAGCACGAAGGCACCTATTTCATGTTCGCCGAGGGTGCACGCGACCGCGCCCAGCTTCTCACCTCGCCCGACGGCATCCACTGGTCGCGCATAAGCCAGCTCGACGTGCGGTACACGAATGGAGAGCCGCTCAGCGACGGACCCTATGGCACGCCCACCGCTTGGATCGAAGACAGCACCTGCTACCTGTTCTATGAACGGGGCGATCAGGGCATTTGGCTGGCGCGCTCCAAAGACATGCACGTGTGGATCAACGTGCAAGACGAGCCGGTGCTCTCGCCGGGACCTGGCGCGTACGACCTGGAGCTGGTGGCCTTGAACCAAGTGCTCAAGCACCGCGGGCGGTACTACGCCTGGTACCACGGCTCGGGCAAGCGGCCTGCGGAGGGGCCGCGGCAATGGACCACAAACCTGGCCGTATCAGACGACCTGGTGCACTGGAAAAAATACCCGGGTAACCCCGTACTTCAGGAGAACCAGTCTAGCGGCATCGTGGTCGAAGAGGCGCCGGGCCGCTTCCGGCTTTATGCCATGCATCCGCAGGTGCGCGTGCACCTGCCGGGGGATTGATCCCGAGGAACCGGTTGCAGGTGCTGTATAACGTGGGCGAGCTTGGGCCACACGCCTCTGGACCTGCCACGACACGGAAATGCGACCGTGTGTTCACCTGGCACAACCCCGTGCCCTTGACCTTCAGATCAATCTTCAACCCTTAGCGTTAGCCAAAGGATGGCGGTTGGTTCGTCGCGGTCCCGCCGCGCCGCACGGAGACGCACCTTGAACCGCTTGCCATTGCACGATAGGCAGCCTTCAACGTCGAACGGCGGCGCGTCGCCACTTTCTTTGCTCTCCAACCAGAGGACGAGCTGCCCAAGGCCCAAACTGCCGATGGTTTTGTTCGTAGGCAAGTAAAAGGCATGTTGCATGCGTGCGCGCACATCGGTACCGACAGGCAGACCTCGCCGTACTGCTGGCACCAGCCGCCACTCGGCCTGACCGTTCGCACCCTGGCTCTCATGTGCCACCTTGCGCGCCAGCGCCACGACTGCATAGTCATCCTCCGTGCCATGTTGTACGGCAAGGTAGTTGGCCATACGGTGCGTCATGGCCAGCTCGCTTACGCGCCAGCGTTTACATGCCTCCCGAAAGCTTCTGTAGTCGGGCAGGCGTTCGCCAAGCTTCGTGAGCGCTGCGACTTCGCTGCTGGGCACCAGCAGCAGTCCGGCGCCGTAGTCGCATAATGCCTCCTCACCCCCTGTAGCCCCGAGCGCCCTACGGGTCGCAAATTGACGGTAGTCGATCAGCTTGCTCCAGTGTGTGGGGATCTCCGTTTCCTCACAAAAAAAGAACGTCTCGAGGATCTCATGGGCCACAAGAAACCGGCGCCGCAACTCCCATGGACTCCTCTCTGCGCTCGCCAACAAGAGTCGGTATCCCCCGCGCACACCCTGAATCATTGCTTCGCAACCATTCGGGGGCTGCCCGGCGCACAGCCAGACCCTCCGTCGCCTCATGGCCCTCTCGAGATCAACAGGGCAGGAGCGTTGCATGGATTGCATGAGACCCGCTACGGCCAGCCGTGCCGCCAACACTGGATCGCGCGTACCGAAACGCGCACACAGAAAACGAAGACCGCCGTCGTCAGAACAAGCGGGATCCCAGATCCGTTTCATTATCTTCCATCCCACCGGCATCAGTCGGGCCCGGGCCTGGCACGTCAGGCGGCTCACCACGAATACAACGCTCGAACACCTGCCACGAGTCTCCGGCCTCGAGCACGCGCGCTCCGCGCTTTGCGGCCATCTGCCGGGCCTCAGCATGATTCCGAATCCGCTCCCCAATGACCTCCTTGCTCACATCTGCTGCGCGAATCAGTTTTGCAGCCCTTGCAAGCGAAATACCTGGGAATCCGTCCCAAGCCGCCATAAGCAAGTCCACAATTCCCTGCTCCGATAGCGATTCGACGACGTCCTGCGTGCGCAGATCGGACGTCGCGACTGTCGCCGGCAATTCCCGCAGGTCCGCGGTGCGCTTCATCTCCCCCTCCCACCGCGCCTTCAGCCTCCAGAGCACTGCTTGACCCAGGTCCGTCTCGAACAGAGCCGGGTGCGCAAAAATGTACAGACGCCACAACTCGGCATATCGCTTATGTAAGGCCCGCATCTGTGCGAAAATGCCTTGATCCGACTCATGACTGTTGAGCGGGATGACTTGCGATATCCATTCCTCGAGATTCAGCACTGCTGGCGCTGCACTGGCCTGTGACTTCCGCAAGCCGGTAGGAACGCTTACGAGGATGCGAGGACTCTTGTAAAGTACGGCCGGCTTTAAGGCGACCGCCATGGTAGGCGGCGCGCCCGCCAGTTCCTCTTGCAGTTGACGCTCGTCTTCCTCAGACAAGGTTCCAAGCACGGCACAATTGACCGAGTGCTCAAAGTTGAGCAGGTCCTCCCAAAGTGTTGTTCGCTACTTTGGAGCAGACTCGGTGCCGCCTGGCTGGCCGCCAAACTGGCGGGCAAGTCTCCACTTCGCCTCGTCGGGCAGAGACACTCCATGCCGCCGAAGACGCTCTGTGTCGACGATAACAATCGGGCGATACAACTGCCTGCGTTGGAGCATCCGCGCCAACGCCATATTAAAGTCTCCTTTGTGATCCCTTCGTCCTAAAATTGCTGCATCTGAGGCCCACTCGTTCCATGGCCCATACATCTGCTCTACGAGGTCCCAGAGGCTTTCTGTTGAGCCAGCATCGCTTGTCCTAGAAATCGGGGCGTAGAGTCGTGCAGCCATGGCACGTGCCGCGACCACGGCCCGATGAAGCACGATCCGCTCGTGGATGATGTAACGGATCTCCAGGCAGTTCATGAGGTCGCTGAGCACATCGCGCCGCACATGGCCTTGCCGATCCTCGAGGCGCACGACCACCCTCTGCCGGCCACGGTACGGCGCGGAGGAAACATACGAATAGAAGCGTCTGTCGAGGTCGCGCGGAAGTCCTGCCACGCGCGTATCGCGCCGGATGTAATCCATCAGATCCGCGCTGATCGTATTCGCCACAAGATCGCAATGCAGCCTTCTGAATAAGGGACTTGTGTACACTCGCCGCGTGCAGAAGGACCGAGGCCGTTCGATCCAAGAATCACGCATCACGCGAGCCAGCTCGTGGGCGTCAAGGGCGCCGTTGTCCGTGCCGGGGCAAATGCAGTCGTAATAATTACCCTCATCATCGTCGGGGTGCACACAGAGGATCTCGGTCACAAGGGTAGCCAGAGAGGGTACCTCTTCCTGGATACCCTCCACGTCCTGGTTGAGGGCAAAGCGATTGCCGGCCTCGGCGCGCACCAGCACTTGGAAATAGGTCCCACTTTGCCAAAACTCTCGCCAGCTCACTGTGCTTTACATCAAACAGCGCGCGCATCATGAAAGGGTTGCGTGCAAAATCGTCGTGGCGCAACATATCATCGCGCACGTCAAATGCATGCGAGAATGGAGGATGGGACAGATCATGAAGCAAGCCTGCCAAACTCACCACCACGCGGTCGAACAGGCAGAAGTCTGGAACCAATCTCCTTTCTCCCGCCGCGTCGCTCATGGCACCCTGAGCAAGCATCGCCTCCTGGCTGCTGGAGGCCACTTGGTCAAACAGCTCCTTCGTGGCCTGACAAACTCCTAAGCTATGAATGAACCGGGAATGCTCCGCCGCTGGGTAGACGAGGTACGCAAAGTCCATCTGGCGGACCCAACGCAGCCGCTGGAACTCCGGCGTTCGCAGTACCGCCCGCTCGAGTTCGTTCAGTTTGATCTGGTCGTAAATCGGATCCCGAATCGCCTTCCTGCGGTCTACGAACCAACCCAGCAAAGCATTGGCACGGGGCGCAGGGCGGCCCGCCACACGCGGACCTAAGCCCTTGAGTACGGCGTCGATGCGTTCAAGCAAATCGGAACCAGGCAGCATGTAGCCCCTCAAACCTCCTTAGGGCAAACAAATACGGCCTACCCCACGACAGCACGAGCGCAGGTCCATGCGGCCCCCGGCAGCGCATGCAATGGGGAGCGATCCACACGCCGGCATCGTACCGCTTTGCGCAGGCAGCGCCAATCGGCGAAAGACAAGCGGCGGCTTCGTTGCTCTATAATGTCGCCATCCTGGAGGACCGCACATGAGCCCCCCCACAGAATACCGCTACAACCGCCTCACCTGGCCCGAGATCAACGAGGCCGTGGCCGCGAACAAACTGGTGATCCTTCCCACGGGATCCACCGAGCAGCACGGCCGGCACCTGCCGCTGGACGTGGACGTGTTCCTCTGCGAATCCGTGTGCCTCGAAGTAGGCCGCCGCGCCGCGGATCGCGTGTTGGTGCTGCCGGCCATCGCCTACGGACTGAACCTGCATCACATCGACTTCCCCGGAACCATACACATCGAGCCTGAGGTATTCATCGCCTTCTGCCTCAACATCACCAAGAGCGTAGCCTACCACGGCTTTAAGAAGATCCTGCTCGTCAACGGCCACGGATCCAATGCGCCGCTGGTAGATCTGGTGGCGCGCAAGACGGTCCTGTCCAGCGAGGCGCTCTGTTTTGCCACGGGATACTGGCACTTCTTGCTCAAGGCCTTCGAGCCGATCCGCGAGAGCGAGGTCATGGCCCATGCCGACGAGTTTGAGACCTCGCTCTACCTGCACCTGGCGCCCGAGCGCGTGAAGATGGAGCTGGCCACGGCAGACAACGACCGCCGCGGGCGCTTCGTCAGCAGCGATAGCACGGCGGCGTATCCGGTGAGGTTCAACGACTATTGGAGCCGCTGGACCCTCACGGGCGTACACGGAGACCCCACCTGTGCCACGGCCGAAAAGGGCAAGATCCTGTTCGAGGCGGCGGTGAACGGTTTGGTCGAACTGGTCGATGAGCTGCGTGCCTGGCCCATCGAGCGTAGGCGCGAGCTGCACACGCAGCCCGTTGACCAGTCCGTTCGCTGGCCCTAGACCTTCGTCGGCTGGCGGCCAGACACCTCAGACGAGGCAGGCAGCACACCAATCTGTTTGCTATCCGGTGGCCTGCCCGACCAATTGCGACTCGTACTTTGCGGCAAAGGCCAAGAGATCGTCGCGGCCCTTGCGGGCGCAGAAGTCTCCGAACGACTCTCCCGGCTGCCGCGCGTGCTTGAAATACGCCAGCGGCGGCACGAGCGTCGCTACCAGCTCCGCAGTGGGCACCAGATCCTTGTAGAGGAAATTCAGCCGGTTTCCCAACAACCGGCCCCCCAAAAACACGGTGTACTTGTCTGCCGTGCGGCCCACCAGGCCCACGTCGCAGTTGTAGGGGCGTGCGCAGCCGTTGGGACAGCCGGTCATGCGAATGGTAAACACCTCCTGGCTGAGGCCCAGGCGTGCCAGCTCAACCTCCAACTGATCGATCACCCCAGGCAGCGCACGCTCGGCCTCGGTAATCGAGAGGCCGCAGGTTGGCCAGGCCACACAGGCCATCGACCAACGGCGCGCCGCAGAAATCTCGCTAGAAAGCTTGACCCCATGATCGCGCAACACCTGTTCCAGCTCCCTCTCGCAGCCCGCAGTCAGGTCGCAGATGAGCAGGCTCTGGTGCGGTGTGAGGCGAAAGTTCGGCCGCCACCTGCCGGCAATCTCGCGCAGCGCCGTCTTCAGCCGAAAGCCAGCCCGGTCCGCAATGCGGCCGTTCTCGATGTTCAGCCCGTAGAACAGCCGGCCGTCCCCCTGCTCGTGCCAGCCCATATGATCGTCGAAGCCCCACACGTCCTCCGGATCCGGCTCGGGCAACGTGTAGCCTAGATACTCTTCGACCCTCGCCTTGAACCAGGGTAGGCCCCGATCGGCCAACAGGTATTTGAGCCGCGCCACCTTCCGGTCGGAGCGGTTGCCGTGGTCCCGCTGCACCTTGATGACCGCCGTGGCCACGTCGACGGCCTGCTCCGGCGTGCAAAACGCCATACGCATCGCCAGCGCCGGAAAAGTCTTCTTGGCACTGGGCGTGACGCCCATCCCACCCCCCACCAGCACGTTGTAGCCCACCACGCGCCAATCTCGGCAGATAGCCAAGAACCCCAGGTCGTTCGCATAAATGTCAACGCAGTTGTCTCCCGGCAGGCCAATAGCCGTCTTGAACTTGCGCGGCAAATACGTCGGACCGTAAATGGGTTCGACCTCCTCGCCCTCGGAATAGGGCTCGCCGTTGGGGCTGATAACCTGCTCCTCTCCGCTGCTGAGATCCTTTAACCAAATGTCGTGGTACGCCCGCGTACGCGGGGCCAGGTGAGCGGCCAGCCGGTCTGCCAGCGCCTGCAACTCGGCATGGACCGGATCGTGATAATGCGGCGCCGGGCAGCACATCACGTTGCGTTCGACATCGCCGCAGGCCGCCAGCGTGGTAAGCTGCACCTCATTGATGCGGCGAATCACCTGCCGCAGGTTGCGCTTGAGCACCCCGTGAAGCTGCAAGCCCTGCCGGCTGGTGATCCGCAGCGTGGTATTGCCCAACTCGTCCGCCAGGTTCAGCTCCGCCAGAAGCTGGTCGCACGTGAGCTTCCCGCCGGGTACGCGCGTCCGCACCATGAAGATGTACGCCTTCTCAGACTTGCGCCCCCCGGCAGCCCGAATCTCCGCCCGCTCGTCCCGGTCGTCTTGCTGGTAGCTCCCGTGGTGCTTGAGAAGCTGCGCATTCTCCTTGGTGAAGTTCGGCTTGTCCTCCAACAGGTCCTGCGCAATCGTGCCCCGCAGATACCGGCTCTGCAACTTGATCGCCTCAACCGGGCTCAGCTTCACGTCTTCGCTCATGGCCTGACTGGCTCCTACCGCCCGCTGCAAGCCGTCGCTCTCGGCCGCGCGTCAAAATGGGGCGGAATCATAACCAAGATTAGCATCTTTCTCGTCATTATATTCCCCCAGCGGTAGAAGTGTACCGGCTTGGAGGCCGCCTACCAAGGGCAACGTCGTGAGGCCAGGGTTTCTCCCAACCTCGTGCGAACGCGTGGAGATCTGGTCCATCGTGGGGTCGGCGGGCCCACGGATCGGCCAGCAGGCGAGTTGGCAAGCACGTTGCCAGGGACCATTTGCGAGATTGACATGCCAGACCAGATTCTGGTCGGCGCGCAAGTGGGTTGGTGGGCACTTTGCCAAGGGCAGCGACGGCTCAGCCACGTGTACCGATAGCCTCGCTGCGAACTTCGCGGCGCAATCGAGGTTCCCCCTCCGACAGCACTGGCCGTACGGCTGGCTTTCTAGACTGATCCGAATCGACCAAACGTCCCCTGCCTGGCAATGCAAGAAGTCCTACAACTGCTCGCAGCCACTCCCGCTCGCCACGGCATGCACGTTGGCGGCACGAACCCGTTGAACGGCTCAACACAGACACTCGGCCTGCCATCGGTTGGCAGGACGTGCGAACTACGATAAGGTAAATGCTGGACTCGGAACGCAGGGCTCGGATGCCGGCAGCGAAGCGGGGCAGGGCATGGTCGAGGCCGCTATGAGACATCCCGATCCAACTGCATGGGGCCTAATGTTGGCTGTCACGCTTTTTTGGGCTTTGTGTGGCCCTGCCGCGGCCCAGCTTCCTCGAGGGTTCCCTTTTGAGCAGCGCCAGCGAGCGGCCTCCCTCGACGGAGGCACAGAATGGCTCAACACGCCAGCGCCCCTCACACCAGACGACCTGCGGGGCAAGTTCGTGTTGCTCGACTTCTGGACCTCCTGCTGCATCAACTGCATGCACATCCTCCCCGAACTCAAGAAGCTCGAGCACGCCTATCCCAACGAGCTGGTCGTCATCGGCGTCCACTCTGCGAAGTTCGAAGCCGAACGCGATCCCGAGTATGTGCGCGATGCCATCCTCCGCTATGGCGTCGAACATCCCGTTCTCAACGACCCCAGGCTAATACTGTGGTCGCGGTACAACATCGATACCTGGCCCACGCTGGTGCTCATCGACCCGGAGGGAAACGAAGTCAGCCGCATCCGCGGCGAGGTAACCTTCGAACAACTCGACCGCCTGCTGCGTCGGGCACTCCCCTACTACCGCCAGCGCGGCCTGCTGCGCGAGACGCCGCTGGTCTTCGATTTCGAGCGAAAGCGGGCTTCGGCCACGCCGCTGCGCTATCCCGGCAAGGTGCTGGCCGACGCGCAGACGAACCGGCTGTATGTGGCCGACAGCAGCCACTGCCGCATCATCGTGGCCACGCTCGAAGGAGAAGTGCTCGAGGTGATCGGCAGCGGCGAGCCCGGCCAGGCAGACGGCGCCTACCACGAGGCTTCGTTCGACCATCCCCAGGGATTGGCCCTGCATGGCAACCGCCTGTACGTGGCCGACACAGAGAACCACCTGATTCGGGCCGTGGATCTGGAGTCGCGCCAAGTGAGGACGGTGGCCGGCACAGGCAAGCAGCGGCGGCTGTCGAGCGTGGTGGGGCGTAAGGTGTCAGGCCGCCCGACTCGCGTAGCGCTCAACAGCCCTTGGGGACTGTGCGTGCACGGAGAATACCTGTACATCGCCATGGCGGGTCCGCACCAGATATGGCGGATGGCGCTCGATGGCAGCAACGTGGAGCTGTACGCCGGTACGGGCATCGAAGACATTGTCGACGGCAGCCTGCTAGGCCGCGCGGCAGAGGGCAGCTCGTTCGCCCAACCCAGCGGGCTGGCCAGCGACGGCAAGCGGCTGTTTGTCGCAGACAGCGAGGGGAGTTCGATCCGTGCCGTGCCGTTCGAGCCGCGCAGCCGCGTGGTTACGCTGTTGGGTACGGCGCACCTGGCCGAAAACCGGCTCTTCACCTTCGGAGACGTTGATGGCCCGCAAGGCACGGCCCGGCTGCAACACCCCCTCGACGTCGCCTGGCACGGCGGCTTGCTCTACGTGGCCGATACCTACAACAACAAGATCAAGGTGCTCGACCCGCAGCGCGCCATGCTCACCACCATTGCGGGCAGCGGCCAGCCCGGCAGCAGCGACAATCCGCCGCGCTTCAACCATCCCTCGGGCCTGAGCGTGGCGAACAATCGCTTGTACGTGGCCGATACGAACAACCACCTCATACGGGTGATCGAGCTGCGCGAAGGGTATCCAACCATCACGCTCGCTCTGCGCGGCTTGGAGCCGCCGCCCCCCCCGCGCGGCAAGAAACCGGCATTTCTCGGGGCACAGGCGGTACGCCTCGCGACGCAGGAACTCGCGCCGCGGAACGGAGCCGTGACCCTCATCTTCAAGCTCGTGCTCCCTTCCGGCTTCCACCTGCACGAGATGGCCGCGCCCAACGTCTGGATCGAAGGGCAGCAGCCCGATGGAATTGTCGACGGCACAGTATTGCAGCGCTCCATCCAGCCCCAGCGCACGCCAGACGAACTCAGCCTGCAACTGCCGCTTACTGCGCAAGAGGGTAGCGCTGTCTTGCGAATCTGGCTGGGCTTCTACTACTGTTCTGACGGCCCAGCGGGGGTGTGCAAGTATAGCAGCGTCGTTTGGACGCTGCCGCTGGTACTCTCAAACCAGGCCCCCTCGAGCCAGGCCGTCTTGCAGCATGCCGTGCGAGACTGAACGCGGGGCAACTGACGGCGGGCAGGCACCTACTCTCCTGCCGCCCAGGCACCCGCCGTACGCACCTCGACCCTCGGCACCACCAGGTCGCGGTCGATGAGCAGGGGAACATACGCGAACACCGGCCGGACGCTGCCGCGGGCCTGAGTGTAGCCGGCCAGGCCGGGCGGCCCGCTGGTCGCCAGTGGGGCCAGCTCTCGGGCGAACCGCTCCACGGCCTCGCGGCGCGGGTCGAGCACCGCCATCCGCAGAACAAGCTCAGGCATTTCGTGCACCGGCCGCAAAATCCCGGGCACGCCCGCACCTAATCCCAACAGCTCGACGTGTGTCTCGGCCAACTCGATGCCTGCCCGCTTCAAGCGCGCCAACACCATCTCTGCGCAGGCACGCGCACGCGTCGCACAGTCTGGACCGAACACCAGCAACTCGCCGCTTGTGGTGTACCCTGCTTCATACGCTAGCGAGACCTTCAGCCGCTCCGGTGCGGGACGGCCCGTGGCGCCCCACAACCGAACTCGATCTCGGGCAAGCGCTCCAAGCTCGATGGTCGTAAAATCAACCGCCACGTCAGGCGTCAAATATCGCGCCGGGTCGTCGATTTCGTAAACAAGCTGGGCCGCCACCGTCTCACGCGTGACCGCTCCGCCGCTCGTCGCCGGCTTGGTGATCACAGCAGTGCCGTCCTCGGCCACCTCGGCGATGGGATAGCCGACATCCGCCAGATCGTATTCAGCCCACAGAGGATGATAACCTCCCGTGGCCTGCGCACCGCACTCGATCACATGGCCCGCGGCGCTGGCCCCGGCGAGGCGGTCCCAATCGTCCCACTGCCAGCCAAAGGCGTGTACGGCCGGCGCCAGGCACAGGGAGGCATCGGCCACGCGGCCCGTGATCACCAGCCGAGCACCTTCTGCCAATGCCTCCACCAGAGGCCTGGCACCCAGGTACGCATGGGCACAGACCGCCGGGCCACGCAGCGCGCGGCACGGTTCGCCCGTATCCAGGTGTTGCAGCGCGCCCTCGGCAAGCAAGGCGGGGAGCCGATCCAACAAATCGTCACCGGTCACCACGCCGATGGCGAGGTTTGGCATTCCGGCCGCTGCCAGAATCTTTCCCGTCTCGACCGCGCAGGAGAGCGGATTCACGCCCCCGCCGTTGGTAATCAGCTTCAGGTTCGGCTGTGCGTGCAGCGCTGGGCAAAGGCTGCGGAGCACCGTCAGTAGATCGGCGGCATAACCCAGGGCCGGGTCTTTCTGCCGCGCTCGGGCAAGAATCGAAAGCGTCAGCTCCGCGAGGTATTCCAGGGTCAGATAGTCGAGATCTCCGGTCTCTGCGAGCAGGCGCGGGGCGTCGAGATTGTCTCCCAAGAAGCCGGCGCCATTGCCGATGCGCACGCTCATACCTGGAACACCCCCAATTTGAATGGCTCTTCCGCCGCATGCCGGGTCACAACTTCGAGGGCCAGGATCAACTCTTCTCGTGTGTGTGCGGGATCCACGATGCGGTCTACCCAGCCGCGGGCCGCGCCATAGCGGACATCCATTTGCTGCTCGTAGGCAGTGCGGACGCGTTGCCGTAGTTCCTCCAGGCGCGAGGCGTCGATCGCTTGTCCCTGCCGCTCGAGGCTTTTGAGCGTGATCTCCAACAGCGTCGAGGTGGCCTGTTCGGCTCCCATCACGGCACACCGCGCCGTAGGCCACGCCAGGATGAAACGCGGATCGAACGCCTTGCCGCAGAGGGCATAATTCCCCGCGCCAAACGAGCCGCCAATGATGACCGTGAGCTTGGGCACGCGGCTGTTGCTAATGGCATTCACCAGCTTGGCGCCTGCCTTGATGATTCCGGCACGCTCGCTGTCTCTCCCGACCATGAAGCCGTTCACATCTTGAAAGAAAACCAGCGGCAACCAGTCCTGGTTGCAGTTCATCACAAAGCGTGCGGCCTTGTCGGCGCTGTCTACATACAGCACGCCGCCAAATTGCAGCGGCCCCTCGGCCGGACGTACCATGCGATGCTGATTGGCGACGATGCCTACGGCAAAGCCGCCAATCCGCGCCGTACCGCAGACCACGCTTTGGCCGTACTCAGCCTTGTACTCGTCAAAGCTGCCGGAATCGACAATGCAGGCGAGCAGGTCGCGTACTTCGTATTCCCGCCGTACCTTGGCAGAGAGCCATTGCGCCAGATCGCGCGCGTCTCGAGCCGGTGGCTGAGGGGGATGGCGGACGAACGGGGCCGGCGGGTTGGCAGGGTCTGGGGGGGCGAGCGCCGCCAGCCGGCGCAGCCGCTCCAGGCATGCCTCGTCGTTCGGCTCACGGTAGTCGATGGTTCCGCTGACCTGGGCGTGCATGGCAGCGCCGCCAAGTTCTTCGCTTGTGGCTTGCTGGCCGATGGCGCTGCGTACCAGCGCAGGCCCTGCCAAATACAGGCCGCTCCCCTCGGTCATTAGAAGCTTGTCGCACAACACCGGCAAATAACCGCCGCCGGCCACGCAGTTGCCCATAATGGCCGCCGTCTGTCCGATGCCCGCCGCAGAAAGTACGGCATTGTTGCGAAAGATGCGGCCAAAATCGTCCTCGTCCGGAAATACGTCTTCTTGAAGCGGCAGAAATACCCCGGCCGAATCGACCAGGTAGATGAGCGGCAAACGGTTCTGAAAGGCGATCCGCTGGCAGCGCAGCACCTTCTTGGTCGTCATGGGGAAAAAAGCGCCAGCCTTCACCGTGGCGTCGTTGGCAATGATCATGTGCCGCCGCCCAGCCACAAGCCCAATGCCGCACACCACCGCAGCAGCCGGCGCCCCGCCCCACTCTTCGTACATCTGCCAGCCTGCCCACAGGCCGAGTTCCCAGAATCTGGTACCCGGGTCGATCAAGCGGTCGATGCGCTCTCGCGCCGTCAAGCGGCCCTTGGCATGCTGCCGCTCGATGGCCTCCGCCCCTCCGCCGTTGCGGATCACTGCCTCGGTCTGCGAGATGGCGGCGTAAAGCTCCGCCAGAGTCGGTACCTCTGTTGTCTGTTTGGGGCCGGCCATGCGGCGAGGTTAACTGGGTGACGGGGCGCTCGCCCCCTAGAGCAAAGCGTAGTGCATCATACCAGTTCTCCGCCATCCGTCGGACCCGCCTCCACTGGTCCAAGAAGCCAGCGCACGACCGCACCGGACGCACTGCGCGGCCTTGTCGCCCTCCTCCCCGGCGATGTTGCCCAATGGCAACGCCGGCCAGGCATCTGGTGCACCGCAGCAACACGCGGACCCGGCGAGCGGTTCGCTCCCCCGGCCGATGCGTTGTGTAAGCTCTTGGCTTAACTAGCTTTGCGGCAATTGCGGGCATGCGCATCGCGGCAGCGGCACCCCAAGTGCGTTGGCTTCTGTCTGCCGCCGGCGGCCGTTTGCTGCTGGCACCATCGCACCCAGGAGCAAGACCCTTGGCAAAGCCAGCTCGCAAGCACGGTCCACGCCGTTCGTCTCGCACACGCCGTCTCAAGCCCGACTTGCCCGGCGAGGGATTGGCCGAACCGAAAGGCCGCCAGTGGGACGCCAACGGGCTTCTGCCGCACGAGGATCTGGGCGAACTGCAAGCGTTCTCGCACGACCCCCTGGCCGCGGACCTGGAGGACGAAGAAGAGCCGCTGGCAGATTCGGATTACGCGGGCACTCATGCCGACCCGGACGACCCGGAGCACGAAACGGAGGGGGGCGAGGTTTCGAACCGGATCGATGACCCGGTGCGCATCTACCTCATGCAGATGGGAGAGATTCCGCTGCTGACACGCGAGCAAGAGGTAGCCGCGGCGCGTGAGATCGAGCGTACCCGCACGCGCTACCGCCGTACTATGCTGGCCAGCGATTTTCTGCTGCAAGGAGCCATGTCTTTGCTCGTGAAGGTGCGAGACGGCGAGCTGCGCCTGGATCGTACCGTGGATGTCTCCGTCACCGATGCCGTGGAGAAAAAGCAGACCCTGGCCCGCCTGGGCCCAAACTTGCGGACCCTGGAACATCTGTTGCTGCAAAACCGCCGAGATTTTTACGTGGCCATCAACCGCCGCCTGCCCCTGGCCGAGCGGCGTGCGGCCTGGCGGCGGCTGGTCCTACGCCGCCACAAGGCCGTGCGCCTGGTGGAAGAGCTGAACCTGCGCACCCAGCGTTTGCAGCCGTTGATGGAGCGCCTGCGCGAAATCTCCGCCCGGATGCAGCAAATCTCCGCCCAGCTTCGCGAGGCGCTCGCCCAGCGAGCACCTGCCGAAACCATCTCGGCACTACGCCGCGACCTGCGCTACCTGATGCGCATCACGCTCGAGAGCCCTTCCACGCTGGCACGCCGCGTCGAGCGCACGGCCCGATATCAGGAGGCGTACGACGCCGCCAAGCGCGTGCTCTCGGCAGGCAACCTGCGGCTGGTCGTCTCCATCGCCAAGCGCTACCGCAACCGCGGCATGAGCTTCCTCGACCTGATCCAAGAGGGCAATACCGGCCTGATGCGGGCCGTGGATAAGTTCGAATACGCACGCGGCTACAAGTTCTCTACCTACGCCACCTGGTGGATCCGCCAGGCCATCACGCGCGCGATTGCCGACCAGAGCCGCACCATCCGCATGCCCGTCCATATGATCGAAACCATGGGCCGCGTCCGCGCCATCGCCCGCGACATCTTGCAACGCACCGGACGCGAACCCACGCTCGAAGAAACCGCCGCCGCCGCAGGCCTCTCCGTCGAAGAAGCCCGCTGCGTCCTCCGCATGGCGCGGCAGCCCCTCTCCCTCGACCAACCCATCGGCGATCACGACGATAGCTACTTCGGCGAATTCGTCCAAGACCACCGCCAAGACGACCCCCTGCACGACCTCAACCAAGAATCCCTCAAACAACGCATCGCAGACGTGCTCCAAAGCCTCAACTACCGCGAACGCGAAATTCTGAAGTTGCGTTACGGCCTCGCCGACGGCTATGCTTACACCCTGGAGGTGGGCAAAATCTTCTCCGTCACCCGCGAGCGCGTGCGGCAGATCGAAGCCAAAGCGGTACGAAAGCTCCAACACCCCGTACGCGCCCGAGCCTTGCAGGCATTCGTCAACCAGATCCATCCCCGCTAGGCCGCACCCCGGCGCCGCCCGGCACCCAACCCCCGCTCACGGAAGACCCCCATGCCGCACGCTGCCTCTCGCCTCGCCTCTCTCGCACTGGCCGTCTGGTGCCTGATCTCCCCACAGCCCGCCGCCCAGCCTCTAGAAGACCAGGCCCGCGCCGCACGCGAGCGGATGGTAGAAGAAGACCTCGCCTCCGCCGGCATCTCCCACCCGCGCGTGCTCGACGTCATGCGCACCGTCCCGCGCCACGAGTTCGTACCAGCCGAACAAAAACGGCTGGCCTATTACGACATGGCCCTGCCCATCGGAGAGTCTCAAACCATCAGCCCGCCCTTCGTGGTGGCCTTCATGACAGAAAAGCTCGACCCCCAGCCCACGGACCGCGTGTTGGAGATCGGCACCGGCAGCGGCTACCAGGCGGCTGTACTGAGTGCCTTGGTCGCAGAGGTCTACACCATCGAGATCATTCCCGCCCTTGGCAAGCGGGCAGAGGCCACGCTGAAACGGTTGGGCTACGACAATGTGCACGTCAAAATCGGCGACGGCTATCAGGGCTGGCCCGAACATGCCCCGTTCGACAAGATCATCGTCACCTGCTCGCCCGAGCAGGTACCCCAGCCGCTGGTAGATCAGTTGCGCGAAGGGGGCCGGATGATCGTCCCCGTCGGAGAACGCTACCAGCAGACCCTCTACCTCTTCACCAAACGTAACGGAGAGCTGCAAGCCACAGCCTTGGAACCGACAATGTTCGTGCCCATGCTCGGCGAAGCAGAGTCTCAACGAAGCATCGCCTACGACGACACGCGGCCCGCGCTCATCAACGGCGGCTTCGAAGAAGCCACGCTCAACCCACAGCGGCCCGACGGCTGGTATTACCTCCGTCAGGCCCAACTGGTTGCCGACGAGCAGGCACCCGAAGGCGCCCGCGTGCTGCTCATCCGCAACCGGCAACCGGGACGCCAGGCCCAGGCCCTGCAAGCCTTTGGCATTGATGGCTCCCGCGTGCCAGCTTTGGAAATCACCCTCTGGGTGCGTGCGCGGCGGTCGCAGCGAGGCCGCTCAGAAGCGGAGACGCCAGGCCTGGCCCTGGTGTTCTTCGACGAAGATCGCGCACCCTGCGGCAAGGGCGAGATGGGCCCCTGGCTCGGCAGCTTCGAGTGGACGCGCAAGCGAAAGCGGATCGCAGTGCCCCACACGGCCCGCATGGCCGTACTGGCGATCGGCCTGGCCGGGGGCACAGGCGAAATCGCCTTCGACGGCCTGGCGGTTGCCCCCGCAGAATAGAACGACTGCAAGCCTCGCGTGCGCCCCACGCTGGCATGCGACGTGTTACAATCAGAGAAGCCGCCGCCGCTGGGCCGACCATGCGTGCTTCGCCTTGGCCGCCTGCCACTCGCTGCGTTGGTGCACCGCAAGGGTCTCTTTCCAGCTCGTTGTGAAGAGAGAGCGCGGGAATGACCCGCACAAGCGGCGGTGCATTGTGATACTACTTTTTTCCAACCCCAATCCCCCACCGCCGTGCCGAGCCTGACCGTTGAAAACTACGTGAAAGCCATTTTTCAAATCTGCCATGCGCAGGATGGCGAGTCCGCGGCCACGGGACAGATCGCCGGCGTGCTCGGCGTCTCTCCCGGTACGGTCACGAGCATGCTCAAAACACTCAGCGAGGCCGGGCTGGCGAGTTACACTCCCTACGAAGGAGCCCAATTGACCGAGGCCGGCAGAAAGCTCGCCTTGCGCGTCTTGCGGCGGCACCGACTGATCGAACTCTTCCTGGCACAAACCCTGCACCTGGCCTGGGACGAAGTCCACGAAGAGGCAGAACACATGGAGCATGCAGTGAGCGAACTGCTCATCGACCGCATCGATGCCTACCTGGGCTACCCCGCGGTGGATCCGCACGGCGACCCTATTCCGCGTGCAGACGGCTCTCTGGCAAACATCGATGGCCACGCGCTGGCCGCCTGCCGGCCGGGTGAACGCTTTGCACTCGTGCGCGTGGTGGACCAGTCTCCCGAGTTCTTGCGCTACCTGACCGAAAGCGAGTTGGCGCTGGGAGCGCGGGGAGAGGTCCTCTCCAACTCCATTGAAGCAGGCACCGTTACCGTGCGCGTGGGCCAGCGCGAGACGACCCTGAGCCGAGCCAAAGCAGAAAAGCTCTTGGTGCAGTCAGCAGCCGAGAACCAGGCACGGTTCGACGAATAACTCTAACGGAGCGACAGCCATGGGCCCCTGCTTCTACAAACCGTTTGCGTGCGGCGTGACGCTGGCGTGGCTGATCTCAGCCCTGGCTCCAGGCGTGTATGCCGGCAAGTTCAACCGCGTGCTCAGCGTTGGAGACGACGCCCCCGCGTGGCAAGACCTAGAGGGGACAGACGGCCGCCGCCACGCCCTGGCAGACCTGGCCGAGGCACGGCTCGTGGTGCTGGTCTTCACCAGCCATCGCTGCCCTGTCGCACGCGGCTACGACAAGCGCCTGGTCGACCTTCAAACCGACTTTGCCGCAGCCGGCGTGCAACTCGTAGCCGTCGAGAGCGGCGGTTCGCCCGACGAAACACCGGCCAAGATGCGCAGCCGCGCTCAACAGGCAGGCTATAACTTCGCCTACGTGCATGATGCCACGCTGAATGTTTGCCGCGCCTATGGCGCCACCTGCACGCCCACGGTGTTTGTGCTCGTACCCGCACCGGCTGACGAGAATCACAAAAACCGCTTCACCGTGGCCTACCAGGGAGCCATCGACGACTCGCCCGACGCCAGCCGCGTGCGTAAGCCGTATCTCCGTCAAGCGATCGATGCCTTGCTCGCCGGCCGCGAGCCCCAGGTGCAAGAGACGCGGCCAACCGGCTGCGAAATCTCCGGCAGCCAGGAAGAACATCCAAAACAGCCCGACCGCGAAGGCTCCGGCACAGATGGCCCATAGCAGCCAACTGGCAACACACGGCCAGGACCCAGTTGCACTGGCCTGCCCAACAGCCGCTGCCGCCTCTCGCCGCCAGCGCTGGCGGCAGGCCCGGGGACATGCCACGCTAGTGCTGGTGGCCGTGGCCGTCACCGCCGCCTCGCTAGCGCTCAAAGCACCCGATCAAGACCATGTCACATTTGCAGGGCTGCAACTGCCGCCCACGTGCGTGTGGCGCTCGACGCTGGGCTTCCCCTGCGCCGGCTGCGGCTTGACTCGCTCGTTCGTAGCTCTGGCGCACGGAGAATGGTCGCGGGCGTTCGCCTTTCATCCGCTTGGGCCGGTGCTGTTTGCACTTCTCTGGGCCCAGGTGCCTTATCGGGCGCTGCACGCATGGCAAGCCTATCATGGCCGCCCGCTCTGGCGGCCGGCGTATCTGCGGTGGATACCCCTGGCCTTTGCCATGGCACTGTTGGCCGTGTGGGTGTGGCGAACGGTGTTGTTGTTATGGTAGCGCGCGCAAGAGTGCAGACGATCGCCTATAGCAACACGGCATTGGCTTTCGATTGGCGCAGACTGCCCCTGTCATGGTAAAGCACGTCACGGCGAACGGTGTACGGCTGGCGGTGCTGGATCGCGGCCAGGGGAGAGCGATCGTGCTGTTGCACGGCTTTCCGCTGGATCACACGATGTGGCGGCACCAGGTGGAGATGCTCAGCGGTCAGTACCGCGTGATCGCCCCTGATTTGCGCGGTTTTGGCGCCAGCGAGGCCATACCCGGCACGGCCGCAATGGAAGACTTGGCCGACGACACGAGTGCGTTGCTCGATGCACTCGAGGTGCGCCAGCCGGTGGTGTTATGCGGGCTTTCCATGGGCGGATACGTCGCCTGGGAGATGGTGCGCAAGTACGCTTGGCGATTGTCGGCCCTGGTACTGTGCGATACCCGCAGCCAACCGGACACGCCGGCGGCAGCGAACGGCCGCTTGGAGACGGCCCAGCGCGTGCTCACCGAGGGCATGGGCAGCTTGGCGGAGAGCATGCTGGAGCGGTTGCTCGCCCCCAGCACGCGCGAACGCCAGCCCGAGCTGGCCCAAGGCTTGCGCGAGGTCATGGCGCGCACCAAGCCCGAGGGAGCGGCGGCCGCCCTGCGCGGTATGGCCGCACGGCGAGACGCCACGCCGCTGCTGCCAACCATCGTCGTTCCCACCCTTGTGCTGTGCGGCGTGCACGACGCCATCTCACCTCCCGGCGAGATGCAGGCCATGGCTGCGGCTATCCCGGGTGCGCGCTGGGTACCGATCCCCGACGCGGGGCACATGGCCCCCTGCGAAAACCCCCATGCCGTCAATCGCGCGCTGGGCGATTTTTTGGCGAGTTTATGACGGCGCTCTCCACGGTGCCTAAGCCGCAGTGAGCAATGCACCACAGTCGACCTTGACGCTGCAACGGCGTGAGGAACGGCCGCGCACGTTAGACATTCAGATGTGACGTTTGTTGGCGCCGCTGTGGGCACCGTTGCTGGCACTGGTGTTGGCACTGCATCCATCTGAGTTCTTTACCAAGGGCAGAACGACGAACACTGTGTGATAGACGACGGTGCGATCAGCAAACCGCGCAACACCGGATCGCCAGCAGGCGCGCGCAGCTCGAACAGCACCTGCCGATCAAAAAAGGCGCGCTGTTCGTAACCTACGCATTATAGTCCTCATCTTCGCAACGACTTGCCGCGTCGTCTGGCTTCGATCAGGCCAGCAAGCGTGGCGAGAATCCATTCCTTTCTCCTCGCCGCCGGCCCCTTGGCCCGGCGTCCAAGACTTTGCATCGTTGGGCCTGCATAAGCCAGGGAGGCCGACGCGAACACGGTTGCGCATACCAGGGCCATGCAGGGCAGCATCAAAGAGGTGCCGGGGCAGGCCGTGCGCAAGCCACCACCCTCGCACGCTCGGTGGTGGCGGGTGGCGCGCTTGGTTCGCGAGTCGCGCAGAGGGAAACGCCTTTGGCGCATTCGCACTGCTTGACGCGTAGCGTCAAGCGTGTGCTACTCTCTTGAAGGCGGCCGCTTATAAGAAACTATCTCAGAACTGGTCTTGGCGCAGCTAGGGCAATTTCGTAAACCTCTGGCCCCTCGAAACATGGAGGTGAAAGATGAGGGAGAAAACGGAGCCGCTGGGCACTATCTGCGAGACCGACGACGCTCTGTGGGAGCTGATCCGGCCGCTGCGGCTGCGCTACTGACCACCCAAGAGAATCGGGCGACCGCCGGCAGATGTTGCGCAAGGCGATCAACGGCATCATTCATAGGATGCGCACGGGCTGCCAATGGAATCGTCTTCCCAAGGAGTTCGCCGACGACTCCAAGGCGCATCGCTCGCTTTCAGCGCCAGTGCCAGGACGGCGTGATGGAGCAAATCTGGGCCGTGCTGGTCAAGCACCGCGAGGAGCTGGCCGGCGTGGAATGGAAATGGCAGCCGGCCGATAGCGCCTTGGGCAAGCCGCATTTTGGGGCGGGCGACGTGGGCCCCAACCCCACGGATCGGGCCAAAAACAGTACGAACAAGAACCTCTTGGTCGAAGGCTAACTCGGGCCGCTGGCGGTAATGACCGCCCCGGCCAACTGGCACGATGCGGCTTGTCTGGAGGATCTGCTGAACTCCGTGGTGACCGAGCGACCCGACAGCGAGCAACATCTGTGCTTGGACAAAGGCTACGACAACCCCACGGGACACCAGATGCTCCAGGAGTTTAACTACGTCGACCACATCGCCCCGATTCGCGAGGAAAGCCGAAAACGACGGCCGGGTCGACGCAAGCCGCGCCGCTGGGTGGTCGAGCGGACGCTGGCCTGGCTGAACAAGTGCCGGGCGATTCTGGTCCGGTATGACAAACACGGCCTGAACTACCTGGGCCTGCTCCAGTTTGCCTGTGCATTCTTGCGGTACCGACGCCTCTGGCGCCTACGGCACATTAATGCACCGGCCGTTTTGAGATCGTTTCTTAGGTTGCACCCGGCGGCCGATAGAGAGTGCCGCGGCGTCGCGGTCATGGCGTTTTGTACCCAGCAGGGCGATACAAAAGACGCAGGTCAAGCGAGCCTCGTGCGTTTCAGTACGGTGCTCAGACGTCCGGGGGCTTGTGACAGGTCCAGAGGCTTGTGCCACGTCCGGATACTCGTGCGACGTCCGGATAGTCGTGACCAGCACGCGCAAAATCAGTCACGCGGTTCCTGGCGTTTCTTCTGAAAAAACTCTGTGAGGATGGCACCACACGGGCGAGCGAGGATTCCGGAGACGACCTGCACGCGGTGATTCAACCGCGGATCGGAAAGCAGCCGATAAAGAGAGTCGACTGCGCCCGCCTTGGGATCCATTGCACCGTAGACAAGCAAGGGCAGTCGGGCAAGCACCATGGCGCCGGCGCACATGGGGCAGGGCTCGAGGGTCACGTACAGCGTGCATCCATCGAGCCGCCAGCTTCCCAGCGCATGTGCAGCCTGTGTGATGGCGATCATCTCGGCGTGCGCCGTGGGGTCCTGGAGCTGTTCGCGCTGGTTGTGCGCGGCGGCGATCACCCGATCCTGATGCACGATAACGGCTCCTACCGGCACCTCGTCCTCGCGAGCGGCCGCCTCGGCCTCGGCAAGGGCCATGCGCATGAACTCTTCGTGCATGCGGTCGCTCCTATGTTCCGGCCGTGAAAATGCGGCCAACCGACGCCAAGCGATGCGCGCTGATGCTCCACCTCAACGTGAAAAGCTTATCGGTCTGCCCCTGCGGGGGGATTCAATCGACTGGCATCCACAATCGTCATCGACCCATATCCGGGAGGCCAGGCAGTCTCGATCTCGAGCGCGCCCGCAATCTCGGCGTCCGTCCAGGTACGCTGCCAATCCTGCTGCATCAACCCCTGTGTGTCCACATACACCCGCACAAGGTACTTGCCCGCGGGCAGCCGCGGCTGCCTGTCGAACGCCTTCGCCTGTTGAGAACCGGGTTCTGCCAGAAGCAAGAGGCTGTGCTGCCAAAGCCGGCCTTTGCCGAAGACCATCCGATCCGATGTGGCGACGGGCCGAGGCTCCCACGTCTTACGGCGCGCGTCCCAGGCGAAGATGTCGACTTGCAGCAGCCGGTCTGCCCATTCGTCTGGCGTATTCTCCAGCTTGAGCCAGATTTCACTGGGAAAGCTGCGCGTGGCCGGCGGGTCTTCTGGCAAGTCGGCCGCCGAAGCATAGCGGTTGGCCAGAATGGCTGCGCAGTCCTCGATCCAGGCGCGAAACGCCTTGTATCCTTGGTCGCCGCGCAACATCTTCTGGCCGCCACCATGCTCGATCTCGTTGAGCGGCTTGAGAAGCAACATGCTGTTCTCGGGCTGATCGAGATCTACCAGGCCGTGGTCCAACAGGTGCTGCATGGTCTGCGCAGGATCGCCTGAGACGATCCAGGTGACCCGTTCGCCGTGCTCCTTCACCAGCCTGGCATTCTCCGGCCCGGTCGTGGCGTGGCACGCCATGCAGCGGTAGCGCTGCGCCCAAACCGACTGCACAAAGCGTGCTAGCACACGATCGCGGCGGCCGTGGCGGATGACCTCGAGCGGCCGAGAGGGCGAGGCACGCTTTTCTGGGGCCAGCGGCGGCAGGTTTCGGTAGCGCTGGTCGGCGCACGCCGCTTCGATCCAGGCCGTAAATGCCTCCAACTCCTGCTGCCGAATTTCCGGGCGGACCAGGTTGGAATTCGCACCTGGCGCGGAATCGCGATCCATGCCGCGACGGATAAACTTCAGGATCTTGGAACGTTTGGGGCGCTCGACGTCGATCAGCCCAAGGTCCCGCAGGGAGCGAAACGTCTCCTCGGCCGTGGGCAAGATGTAGTCTTTTAGGTCAACGCCTGCCAGATGGCATTCGGTACAGCTTGAGGGCTCAGGCGAGGCAAAGATGGGTTCGATGCGGCGGCGAAAGATCTCGCTTGGATCATCGGCCCGCACGACGCCATGCACGCTGCCGACCAGCAACTGGCCGCTCAGCAAGACGACGCCGACCAGCACGCCCTGAGCGGCGGATGACCGGGCGAGCCGTGGCCGGACGGGCCGGCAGAGCGCGTTCTTGCCAGCCGCACCGTCGGATCCGAGCATCGAGGCGCCCAACGCCCGCGGCGCGTGCCCTCTACTTGGCCAAGTCTCGCTGTTCATGGCTCGCTCTGCTGCAGCGTCAGGGAGTTTCCACCCGCCCCAGGGCTCATTATGAGTGGGCAGTGGATGAACGTAAACAGCACGCCATCGTGGCGTGGCTTTGTTGGCGAAGGCCAGGCCCCCTGCCCAGCCGGTGGCACCGAGAGCCGCGAATCTCGCCGCGGCATGGGGCTCTATCGACTGCCGCCGGTGCGGTCAGTCGCATGCCGGCATCACGTACTTGAGGCACCCAAACCCGTGTCGGCACCTAAGGGCTGCCGCCCAAGGTGGCTACCATGCAGAGAGCGGACATTCAGTGTGAATGTGAAGCCGCTTGTGCGGCGTGCATGCTCGAGGCGCCATCGGTGGCAGGCGGGCCATCTCCCCGGGCGAGGGCCTCCAGGGCTTCCAGGTGCGCCCGCGCGCTCCCCAATGCTTCTTGCACCAGATCGCGCGCACGGCGATCGATCCCGCCAGACGCCGCCTGCTGGGCAAGCTGTGCCAGGCGCTCCACGTCGCGGCGCTGATAGTGGATCAGCCGCTGTAGCAAGAACTCGAGCGCCAAGTCGTGCATGCCGGTGAATTCCATGGGGAACTCTCCGGTATCTACCCGCCCATCCAACTCCTGCACCAAGGCGGCAGCACGGGAGACGAGGGCCTCTTGATCGATGAGCATGTACTCCACAGTGCGCCACACGGGCTCGGTCCGGTCCGAACGCCAGGGCGAGGCGTACCTCAAGTACATCGGCAGCGAGCGATATAAAAGCGCGATCAACTGATTCAGAATCTCGATGGTGCGAGCCTGGCTCATGGCGCCGACCACTCTCATGACAACAGCCGTGCGGCCGCCTGGCGGGCCCACTCGGCAATCTGATTTGGCCACAATCCGAGGGCGAACACGGCCAGTGCCATCACCGCCCCGTACATCCCCGCTGGCGTAACAAGAGACAGAGAAACCGGCAACCGCCCTTCCGGCTCGGGATCCATGGTCATCACCTTCACCACACGCACGTAATACACCAGGCTGATCACGGTGTTGATCACGCCCACGAACAGCAGCAGGTAGAGCGTGGTGTTGCTGCCCGTGGCCAATGCATAAAAAGCTGCATACTTGGCAAAGAAGCCAGCAAGGGGCGGCAGCCCCAGCAGACTGATAAGAATGACCGAGAAGCACACCACGATGCCCGGTGCCTGGCGCACCAGCCCGGCATAGTCGGCAATCTCTTCGCTTCCCAGCTCGTTGCGCAAGAATGCCACGATGGCGAACGCACCCAGGTTCATAAACAGGTACATTCCTGCATAGATGGCCACGGCCGCCACGGCATTCTGCGCGAGCTGCACATCGCGCCCCACCAACCACACCGCGGCAGCCACCGGCATCATCATGTAACCGGCATGTGCAATGGTCGAGTAGGCCAGCAGCCTTTTCATATTGGTTTGGCCGAACGCCGCAAGGTTGCCGAATGTGCAGGTGACAGCAGCCACCAGTGCCACTAGCCCCAGCATGTAGCGGCGCGGGGCCGCCAGGCGGGCTTGCAGGCGTTCACGAAGGTCGGCTTGCCTGGGCAGCGCCTCACGCCGCTGCTCGCGCCCCGGCGGCTCGTGCGTGGCACCTTTGGTATCGGCATGCCGCTTGGTTGGTGCGGGGGGGGAATGCTGTTGCGGCTCTGCCCGATATGCCACGCTGTGCGCTTGGGCGGCAGGTCCCAGCAGGGGCAGCTTGCTCGCTGGTATGTGTCCTAGGCCCAAAGCCACTCTCAAAAGCAGGCCCAAGGCCGCCGCCTTCGAGGCAACGCTCAAAAAGGCATTCACCTCGGCGGTGGCGCCCTCGAACACATCCGGGCACCAGAAGTGAAACGGTACGGCCGAAAGCTTGAAGGCCAGGCCAACCATGACGAACAACCCGCCCATCATCAACACGCCCGCTAGGCTGCTGGCTTGCTCGGCAGGCATGCGCGCCAGCTCCACGGCCATGCTGGGTAAGTGGCACGTGCCCAGCGCACCCGCCAACAGGCTGATGCCATAGAGCATCACGCCCGCGGCGCCCGCCCCGTACACCGCATACTTCAGTGCCGCCTCGCTCGCCCGCCGCCTGCCCTTGACGATCCCCGCCAGCACATACGAAGGCACGCTGGCCATCTCTACTGCCAAGAACACCATCGCCAGGTGATTGGCCGAGGCCATCAGACACATGCCCACAATCCCGCCCAGGATCAACGTATAAAAGTCCGCACTGTCCTCCTGATCGGGCAGGCCCGTCAGCCGGGTGAGAATGAGAAACAGCAGTAGGAAGAAAAGCAGCAAACTGCGGAAGAACACCGTCAGCTCGTCGTACACCAACAGGCCGGTAAACAACTCGGGCTGCCAGCCTGGGCTGCCGCGCAGGCCGCCCAGCAACTCCCAAGGCGCGGCGTAGTAGAGGGCTGCCAGCGTGCCGGCCATCGCCAAGTAGCAGGCATGTACCCGCCGGAGGGCCGGCAGCATACGTGCCAGCAGCATGGCCACGATCGTGCCGCACAGAACCAGCTCGGGCATGAATCCGCGCACCGAGCCGAGCGCGTCGTCGATAACCTGGCTGATCAGTTGCTGGAAGCTCACGGCAGCTCTTCGCGGCTAGGGGTGATGTGCTGGGGCTGTGCCAGTTCGGGCGGCGCTGCGTCCAGGCCGGCCAGAGCCTGGCTGGCGTTGCGCTGGCGGCGGCGAGTATCTTGACGGGCCTGAGCGGGCACCTCGTCGTCGCGTGCGGCGAAAGGCTGCCGGGCCTCGAAATCTCGCGTCCACCGCGCGAGCTGCTGGACCGATCGCTCGACGCTGGGCCGCATGTAAGCGAAGACGATGTTCGGCAGCACGCCGAACAGAATGGCGGGCGCCAGCAACATGCTGGCGATCGCTCCTTCTCGGAAGGTCATGGGCGTGATGTGGTCTGCGTGCGGGCCGCGGTACTCGGGCCCAAGGTAGACTCGCTGCAAGGTCCAGAGGATGTATCCGGCCGTAAGGATCACGGTCGAAGCCGAGATCACCGCCAACGTCCGGCTATAACTCCAGGCGCTCAAAGTTACAAACACCTCGCCGATGAAGCCGCACAGCCCAGGCAGGCCAAGGCCCGCAAAGAAGATTCCGATGGCCAGACCGCTGTAGACGGGCATACGTGCGAACAGGCCGCCGAACTCGTCCAGGTTGCGGTGGTGCACACGGTCGTAAATCACCCCCACCAGGAAGAACATGCCGGGCGAGCTGATCCCGTGGGCGATCATCTGGAACATGGCGCCGTTCATGCCCATCGTCCAGTAGTCGGGGCGGAAGTTGTTGCCTGCCGTGGCACTCCACACGCCCATCCCCAGCAGCACGTAGCCCATGTGGCTCACGGAGCTGTAAGCCACCAGACGCTTGAAGTCCTTCTGGGCCATGGCGGCAAAGGCACCGTATAGCATGCTCACTACGCCCACGCCGGTCACAAACCAGGCCAGTTCGTATCCTGCCTGCGGGCAAATGGGGTAGCAGATGCGAATGATGCCGTAGCCGCCCATCTTCAACAGAATACCGGCCAGAATCATCGAGATGGGCGTGGGCGCTTCGACGTGGGCATCGGGCAACCAGGTGTGCACCGGCACGGCGGGCACCTTGATGGCAAAGCCGATGAACAGCAGCAGAAAGGCCCACCACTGTACCGACCAGCCGCGGAACCACTCGCTGCCGAACACACGGAGCACGAACGGGTCTTGGTCGAACAGATCCGTCCGCTGGCCCATTTCGGCCAGTGCCAACAGGTTGAAGGTATGGACGACGTTCTCGCGTTCATCGAGCCGGGCCAAGCGGGCGCTGGAGAGAGACGGATCCAGATTCAACTGTTGCCAGAAGCGCTGACCTGGGGGGAGCTGCTCGTTCACCTTGGCCAATGTGACCAGGTTGCTGTTGTAATACAGCATGAGAATGGCCACGAGCATGAGCACGCTGCCCAGCAGGGTATAGAGAAAGAACTTGATGGCCGCGTACTCCCGGCGTGGCCCGCCCCACACGCCGATCAAAAAGTACATGGGCAGCAGCATCACTTCCCAGAAGACGTAGAACAAGAAGAAGTCGAGCGCCAGGAACACGCCCAGCATGCCGGTTTCTAGAAGCAAGAACAGGATGCAGTAGGCCTTGATCTGGCGCGTGATGTTCCAGCTTGCCCACATAGCCAGCATGCTGACAAAAGAGGTAAGCAGCAGCAGGGGGAAGCTGATGCCGTCGATGCCCATGGCATAGTAGATGTTGAACGAATCGATCCAGCCGATGCTGAAGGCATCTTGCATGTAGCGTGCGGCGTCTCCGAACTGGAAACCGGGACCTTCCATCCCCTCGGGCTGCGGTACGGCCATGTACAGCGTGAGCAGGAAGACGACGATCGTGGCGGCGAGCGAGACCAGCTTGATGGTTTCTGCACGTTCCTTGGGAATGAAGCAGATCAGCAGGGCCACAGCGGCCGGTAGGAAGACGACAAGGCTGAAAAGCGTAACGGCACTAGCCATGGTGGGGGCCGGGGGTTATGGCAAGGAGACGAAGGCTTCTAGGATAAAGGTCAGCGTAACGGCGCCGACGACGATGAGCATGACGTACTGCCGCAGGCGGCCGGTTTGCACGTTGCGCAGGCCGCGGCCGATCGACCAGAACCAGTCGGCGGTGAGGTTCACGGCACCGTCGACCAGGTAGCGATCGAGAACGTCGTCGATGACCGAGATGCTGCGCACCCAGCGTGCGAGGTTATCGACCAGCCCGTCGATCCAGCGGCGGTCGAACCGCGCGGCAAGCGAGGCGATGAACAGCACCGGGCGTACAAACACGAGATCGTACAGTTCGTCGAAATACCACTTGTTCCACAACCAGCGGTACACGGCGGGGAACTGCTGCCGGACCTCGCCGGGATTCAGCCAGCGCACGCCATAGAACAGCGTAGCCAGCAGAAAACCGCCCAGCGCAGTAGCAGCCGCCGCCAGCGTGGCCGGTACGTGGATGGCCGCGACGTGGCTGGCGTGCTCGTGGGGATATGCCAAGCTGGCCCACATGAGCCCGCGGCCCACATCGCCCAGCGGCCGAGCCTGCTCCAACAGATCCGTCAGGCCCAGAACCGGCCAGCCCACCACCACAGCCGCCACGGCCAAGATCACCAGCGGCACATACATGATCTTGGGAGACTCGTGCGCGTGCTCGTAAATATGCTCGTCCCTGGGGTCGCCCGCAAAGGTCATGTACCACAGCCGGAACATGTAGAAGGCCGTGAGCGCCGCGCCGCCCGCCGCCGCAGCAAACAAGAGGTTCCCGTGAAATAGGTTCGCCTGGCGAAAGCTCAGCACTTGCGCCAATATGGCATCCTTCGAGTAGTAGCCAGACAGGCCGATCAAAAATGGTACACCGGCCCCAATGATCGCCAGGCAGCCCACCAGCATGGTGTAGGCCGTCCAGGGCATCTTCCGCCGCAGGCCGCCCATGCGCGTCATATCGTTCGTATGGCAGGCGTGGATCACGCTCCCGGACCCCAGGAACAACAAGCTCTTGAAGAACGCGTGCGTGATCAGGTGGAAGGCCCCCGCCAGCCAGCCGCCCGCCCCCAGCGAAAGCATCATGTAGCCAAGCTGGCTCACCGTGCTGTAGGCCAGCACGCGCTTGATGTCCACCGCTGTAATGGCAATGGTGGCGGCCAGCAGCAAAGTGATCCCGCCCACGTAGGCAATGACCAGCAACACCTCGGGCGTAAACACCGGGTAGAACCGCGCGCCCAGGTACACGCCGGCCGCCACCATGGTGGCCGAGTGCACCAGCGCAGAGACGGGCGTGGGCCCCTCCATGGCGTCGGGAAGCCACACATGCAGCGGAAACTGCGCGCTCTTGCCCACGCAGCCGCAGAAAATTCCCAACCCCGCCAGCACCAGCAAGCCGTAGCCCAGACCCTCGGCCCGCCAGCCGCCGCTGCGCGCCTGCGCCTCCAGCAGGGCGCCCTGCGGATCGGCGTCCGGCACGTTGAAGTGGTCTTTCACGATCTCCGCCACGCGGTCCGGGGCGCTGGCCAACACCATGCCGGTCGGCGCTGCCAGGGCATGAGGCGTCGAGCCCTGCGGATCGCGCACCTGGCTGAAGATGCCCGGCCCCTGTCCCGGTACGTCTCCAAAGGCAAAGGTGCCCAGGCTGGACCAGAGAGCCATTAGACCCACGATGAAGCCGAAGTCCCCCACCCGATTGACGATGAACGCCTTGTTGGCCGCGTTCGTGGCGCTGCGCCGCTCGATATAGAAGCCGATCAGGAAATACGAGCAAATCCCCACCAGCTCCCAGAACACGAACACCATGAAGATGTTTCCAGACACCACCAGCCCCAACATGCTGAAGCAGAACAGCGACATGTACTGGAAAAAGCGGTGAAACCGCCCGCGGCGGTGGAGATGGCTGCCGTCGGCAAGCGTCACCTCGTGGTCCGTTACGTCGTGCAGCTCCTCGTGCATGTAGCCGATCGAGTAGAAGTGGATGCACGTGGCGATCACCGACACCATCACGAACATCACGACGGTGAGCGCATCGATGTAGTAGCTGATCGTGATCCGCAGGCTGCCGAACTGGGCCAACGTGTACCAGTCGTTGGTGAACGCGTACTTGACACGCGGCGCCGTGTGCACCACCGGCACGGGCCGCGGCCGCCGCTTGCTCAAACGGGTCGGCTGGCTGAGTCCAGGGCGTCCCTCCGCCTGATCTGCCTGGGCAGCGGCCTGCGCAGCAGAGCCGTTCCCACTTTCAGCAGCTCCGACTCCGCCCGCACCGTGCCCGCCCCCTCCATGTGAGACTGCGTCGTCATGCGCCGCTGATGCCTCTGCATGGTGCGTCCCCTGGCCGGCGCCGAATCCGAACACGTACAGCCACGAGCCAAGGGCAACCACAGAGAGCAGGGCAGACCCAAGAATCGCCCCCGTGGCGATGTGCCCGGCCAACAGGCCGGCCTTGCCCAGGCGCGGTCCCACCAGCACCACCACGGCAAAGCTCGCCAGGGGCAACAACCACGCCGCGCCCAACAGGGCAGGCAACAGATGGCTCAACGTCTGTTCGTTCATCAGCCCTTAAGTTCGCTGGCCCGGTCTACATCCACCGTGCCGTAGTTGTTGTAGAAGTTCAGCGTGATCGCCAGTGCCACAGCCGCCTCGGCCGCGGCCAGCACAATCACAAACACCGCGATCAACTGCCCGTCCAGGCCCAACATGCGGCCCTGCTCGCTCTGCAAGAACCGGCTGGAAACGGCCACGAAGTTCACGTTGGCTCCGTTCAGTACCAGCTCGATGCCCATCAGCACGCCCAGCAGGTTGCGCTTGCTGGCCATGCACACCACGCCGGCGACAAACATTGCGGCGCCAACGATCATGTAGTGGGATGCGCCCACAGGCTGGCTGAGCAGGTTCATGGCAGCCGTCTCTCCGGCGTGGCGCGGCGCTTGGTGCGGGCCAGATACGCCGCACCCACCAGCACCACCAGCAAGTGAACCGATACGATCTCGAACGGCAGCAGGTAGCCCGACATGCCCTCGCGACGGTTGGCATCCGGCTCCACGAGCTTGTCGACGCGGGCTCCCACCAACCCCATGGCCAAGGGCGCACTCGTGGCCGGCCGCTCGCTCACGCCGGCCACGTACTCCGGCGTGGCTCGGTTCCGCCAAGCGGGCACTGTGAACGCAGCCGGCACCAGCAACGCCAGCAGGATGCCTGCCAGCAGCACGGCCAGGATCCAATCGCCGCCGCGCGTCTTCATCGATATGAATGGCCCCTGAGCCGTGAGCATCACGCCGAAAATCAGCAGCACTAGCGTGCCGCCCACGTAGATCATCAATTGCATCGCCCCCACAAAGTCTGCCCCTGCCAGAAAGAACAGCCCCGCAGCCGATCCCAGGCACATGATCAAGTAAAACGCCATCCGTACCACGTTGCTGGTGACCACCACAGCCACGGCAAACACCACGGCCAGCAACGAAAACAGCAAGAAGAAGAACGTGTGCCAGTTGATCGGTTCCACGCCTATAAGCCCTGTAGCTATGGCTTGTTGCCGTGCAGGTCCGCGCTGAGGTCCGAAAGCGCCACGCTTGGCTCAGGGGCTGCCGCCGCCTCCGGAGCGCCCGCCGAACCAACGGTGTCGCCCCGCGCACGCTCATCCACCCACCGCTGGTAGTGGACGCCAAATGGGCGGCTGCGCATATCCACTCCTGGCAGATAGTACGTCCATGCCACTGCACCGAGGAAAAACACCGCTGCCAATGGCGTGCAGTACTTAAGGCAGGTCTTCATCACCTGGTCGATCCGCAGCCGCGGCAGTGTCCAGCGAACCCACATCATGAACACCACGCCCAGCGTCGCCTTGGTAATGAAGTTCAACATGCCCAAGAAATTGCCCAAGTAAGCCGCAAACCCACCGTTCTCTGCCGTTAGCCCCAGCCAGTGCGTGATCGGTAGCGGGCCGTTCCAGCCGCCGAAGAACAAGATCGCCGCCAGCCCGCTCACGGCGAACATCGAGCCGTACTCGGCCATGAAGAAAATGCTCCACCGCAAGCCCGAGTACTCCGTGTGAAAACCAGCCACCAACTCGCTCTCGGCCTCCGCCAGGTCGAAGGGCGCTCGGTTTACGCTGGCCGTGGCACAGGTAAAGTACACCCAGAACGTGCAGAAAATGAGCGGATCGTGCAGAATCAGCCAGTTGGTGAACAGACCCTCCTGCATCCGGCCGATTTTCACCAGGTCCAACTGCCCGGCAATGAGCACGGGCACCACGACGCACAGCCCCATGGGCACCTCGTAGCTGACCACCTGAGCGGCCTCCCGCATGGCGCCAAACAGAGACCACTTGGAGGCGGAGGCGTACCCGCCCAAGATCACGCCGAAGACCTCCAACCCCATTACGGCCAGGATGAAGAAAACCCCTGCGTCGATCGGCAAAGCCACCCATCCGTCTGAAAACGGCAGCGCCAAGTAGGCACACAGCGAGGCACATAGGCTGATGTACGGGGCGACCCTGAACAGCATGCGGTCTGCACCCGCCGGCATCGTATCTTCTTTGGCGATCAGCTTGATGCCGTCTGCCAGGCTTTGCAGCCACCCGAACTTGCCCCCCACACGCGTGGGGCCCAGCCGATCTTGTATGCGGCCAGAAACCTTGCGCTCCGCCCAGATGAATACCAAGGCGCCAGCCGCCACCACATTCAATAGCAAAAAGGCATGCACCAGCGCAGCCGCAAGGTACGCAAGCCAACTGGGCATAAACTGGTCGAAATAAGCGGCCACGGTGTTCCTTGCTCGTGGGGGTCACTCAAAGGATTGTGAAATATGGCACAAAGTCCCGTGGCAACTCAAGACCCTGCCCGAGGGATTTTCTTAACCCAGGCCGGCCTAGCGGCGTGCCAGAACGCCGGCTCTGCCCGTGGCCGCGGCACGGGCAGAACGCGCGTTCGCCGCGGTGGCCATCATGTGGGCGGTGCCGTAGCCACGTGGCCCGCAACGCGGGCGGAATCTGCAAAGTACGCTCGCCAAGGCCCACCAAACGCGCTGTGGCTAATGGGGCTATCGGCGCGCTCGCCTTCCTCCCCCGCTTGCCAAGGGCGGGTCACGGGGGCACCCGTACGAGAACCGAGCACCAAGGAGCCAGAATCCAAAAGGTGCGTGCTTGGGTATAGGCTTGGGGCAAGCGCAGGTGGGGCTCAGCCTTTGGAGCCATTCATGTGGCTTCGTGGCTGCCAGGCTACTGAAGAAGGCGGCATGAGCCTTGCTAGAGACCACCTCTACACCTTGAATCTGGGTCGGCGGCCTGTGTGACTCCTACGTTTGCAGGCCCAGCGCCAAGGGTGCCTGAGGCGCTCTTGCCGCACGTCCCGAACCCCGTGGAGAGCGGGAGTGTCGCGCGCCGGAGGCCCAGCTCCCACCCATGTTTTTCGAAGTAGTGGGGGGGATTGGTTACCCGTTCGTGGCTGCAAAGGTTGTGGACGTTCCAGCGCACCCGTGGCTTTGGCACAGCCTCTAAGGCAGGCCGCGGTGGATGTTGTGCGCTTTCTATACGCATCACGCCGGCGGAAGCCACGCTGTGAGCATGGTGGCACGCCGTATCTCTCCGACCTTGCGCTCACCCAGTCAGCCAACTGCCGTTGATAAGCCAAAAGTCCGAGGTGCGGCCGCACACCGCCCCTCCCATGGATACGCTGGGATTGCTGATGACTCGGGTAGTCGCCCGCGCTCCTGTCCACGACAACGCCGCTCGCCTCACGTGCTCGGCCAGGCGACTTGAGATGACGGAGCATCAACGCAGTGGCATTCGCCTTGCACGTGGACCGGCATTTGAGATCTCAGATCTTGCCCAGTTTGGGCGAGTCCTCGTCGGTGGCCTTGTGAGGATCTGAGATCTCAAATCTCAGATCGGCGTTTTCCGCGGCCATGCGGAGATTCCGGTGCTGTCTTACGAGGCCCTGCCGGTAGGTCCGAGAACTGCCGATAGCAGTCCCACTCGGGGCATTGGCAGCTCTTGATAGTGCTTTTTCTCTCCCCGTCATGCACGCCGCCACACTCCTTGCTCCGGGGGGAATACGGATGATTCGATCGGCCGGCGCGGGTCTGTTGATCGTGGGGCCGGTCGCGTTGTTCCGGCGGGGGCCGCTCTCTGCATGAAGCTGCTGCCGATTCACCGTACGGTCCGTCAACTCCTTCCCCATATCATCCGTCATTCAAAGACCGGTGCGACGAGACGCCACGAGACACACACCCCAGGCGCGTAGAAGGAGTCTTCGAAGGGTGTCGGCCTACCGCTACCCCGGCTCGACCTCCTCCGGCCTCGGTTGCGGAGCTGTCCCCGCAAGCAGCACGCTCAAATTGGCGGTCACCCCCGCTGCCTCGGTTGCAGAGCTGCCCCCGCCGCCAGAACTCTTGAGTCTTATCCGCTGCTGTCCTTGCGGCCCGCGCGCGGGAGATGCCCCACAGGCCTACTGCGGTCGACCAACAGCAGCCCGAAGATCGTCAGGACCACGCCGCCTACCAGGTACGAGGTAACCTCTTCGTGAAAGAACACCACACCCGCCAAGGCCGCCAAGGCGATCTGAGATGCGTTCAGCACGTTCACCTGCACCATCGGTACCCATTGTAAAGACTTGCTCAGCGCATAGAACGCGCCGGCGTTGAACAGCCCTTGTAGGGCCAACCATGCCCACAGCCCTTGCGACGTGCGCCCGATGCCGTCCGGCCCCAGCCTCAGCAGGCTGATGGCCCCTAAGCACGCCACACCCGTCGTAGAAAGCACCAACAGCACAAACACCACCGGCACCTCCCTGCGAGCCACGTGGCGGATCACGGCCCCCTGCACGGCATAAGCCACCCCCGAGCCAAGTGCCGCGGCCACGCCCAGCGCACTCCATAAACCGGCACTTATGCCCATCGGCGGGGCCGTTATGGCCGCCGTCTGCTTGCTGCCGGCGGCCAGCAGCCCAATCGCAGCCAGCAGCAGCAGCATCGCCAGTCCGGCTCGCACGCTCACGCCTTCGCCCAGACACAACCGCCCCAGCAGGGCACCGCCCACGATCAGCGCCCCAAAACAAAGCGGCACGGCAGGCGCCAGCCCCACTACCGCCAACGACCACTGAAAGGCCCCATTACCACCAAGTTGCACCAAGATGCCCGTTGCTATCAACAAACCCGTCAACCGCCGCGATGGCCATGCCCGCCCTCGCCGCAATAGCCACCACATGCAGCCGGCCGCCACCAGCATGGTGGGTATCGCCTTGACACACGCTGCCCAAATCGCATCGCACGTCACAAGCTGTCGCTGGCAGATGCTGGCTGCCGTATACAAGCAAGATGCCGCCATACCGGCGGCCGTTCCCCACCAAGAGCCCTCGGCAGCGATGGATGACAATGGCCGTTGCACGGCCAAGATTGTAGAGCAAGAAGCCGGTTTGAAGTCAGGGGGGACCATTGCAACTCTGGGTCTGTCGGAGCTGCCTCAGGCCGCCTTGGCTGGTGCAACACTTCTGAGATCACCAAGAGGCAGCGCGGCCAAGCGTCGCAAACAGCCGCAATGAGAGCCGCCGGTAGTAGAGAGGCCTACCCGATGCGGCCGCGGGCCGACTTGGCAGTAATCGGCCGCCAGCGAGCACGCTCGGGCGCGCTGCGCCTCGCGCGGGAGGCGGCACTGCGATCACGACCTTTCCCGCGATCCGTAGGCTGAGATGCTGCTTTGGGGCTCTCAGCTCGATCAGCTTGTACCGCCGCCGGCTGCCGTTCACATCGGCGAATACCTCTTCGGCCAGGCAGTGGAGCGTATCGGCAGCACCCGCCTGTTGGGCCGCCGAGACAAGCCGCGAGAGGGTTGGATTGTAGTGGATGGCGCCCGGTCCCTCTCCCTGGGCGAGCAGCAGGTGGGTGTAGCCGGCCGAGCGTAGCGCGCGGGCAAGGTCGTCAGGCGACGTAAGCCTTTCATGGTAGCGGGTTTTGCGCCTGAACACGCTCTCGCGCACCATTTCTGCATCGAAGTAGAGAGCACGCAGTTCTTGGCTTAGCACTCGGGCGGCTCGCGGCAGCAGGGCGTTGGAGCGCAACGCCATGCCAAACGTGGGTTCGCAGCGCAGCAGGTACTGCTCGCGGCTCTCCAGGCCGAGGGCCACGGGGAGCTGGGGCAAGGCTCGCTTCAAGGGGAGGGCTGCCTGCCCGATTGCGATGGCCATGACCGCCCCAAGCGCCGCGCGCCGGGGCCAGCTCGGCCAGCGCCGGCTCTCAGCCAGCACCCAAACCGCGGCGACCGCGCCAATGGGAAGTACCGGCAGCAAGAAACGTACGTTCTGACGCAAACAAAACCAAGCGAGTAGGTAGAACAGGGCCACTGCCAGTAGCGTGTAAAGACCTCTCAGCCTTCGGCAGCAGACGAGTGCCGGCAGCACCGCCAACCAGAGAGGTCCAAGCTGGTGCCCGCGCCCTCCGTAGGACTCAGGCTGCATGGTTACCAACCAGGGAGCGGTCGCAAGCGCGGCCAGGCTCTTTCCCAATGCGGCCTTGTGTGACGGCAAGGTCTGCTGTGCGGCGCTGTTGAACCACTCGTCGAAGAACGGGTAGACGGGGTTGCCATGCTGCCAGGCGGCACGCACAAACCATATGCCGCTGATGCCGGCCGCTGCCGCCAGGCAGGCCTCCGCTCCCACAAGCAGCGTGCGCCGAGTATCGCGTCTGCGGGCACAATGCCATAACCACGGCAGGGCGAGGGCGGGCAAAAAGATCAGGGCAAGGTACTTGGTGCTGGCCGCGGCCCCCGCCATCAACCCTGCCAGACCGAACCAACGCGGCTCCTCTGCCGCGAGTGCATGCTGCCAGGCCGCCAGCGCCAAGGTGCACCATAGGGCGAGGGAGAGATCGTTAAGCGGTGCGGTCATCTGGTTGGTGACGGCCGGCACCAGCAGCACCAGGCACCCCGCTACCTGGGCCCACGCGCCCCCCACCAGCGGCCGCGCCAAAACTGCGCTGGCAGCGGCCAGCAACACGCCCATCGCCCAGTGGACAAGCTGCGCACAGACAGGCCCATCGAGTGCCATGGCCCACGTGTAGAGCAGCTCGGTCAATAAGGGGTAGGTGGCATTCTCGTTGTACGCCGGAACCACCAGAGCGTGTGCCTGAAGAAATCTCTTCGGCAAATCCAGGTGGTAGCACAGGGCGTCGCCTGCCGTGGGGGGGGCCAGCGCGCTTGCCAGCGCACCCAGGCCGGCGGCGATCGACAGCAGGACCAGCCAACGGCGTAGCCAGGCCGGCACCCTGGTCCAGGCAGGCAGCCTTTGCTCGTCGTCTTCATGGCTCTGGATCCCATCGGCACCGGCGCATGCAACCGCGAGAGTAGTCGTTGCGCCCTCGACGCCCTCGCGAATCAACCGCTGGTCAGCGCGAGCCAGCCTGGCCTGCGCCAATTCTGCCAAGGCCCAGAATGTGCCGGCCAGCGTAAGTATCCTCACGGGTACGGCATATAAGATGCCGGCGAGGCCAAGCAGCCCGCAGATCAAACCGGCGGCCAAGAGCCCGCAGGCCGCGCACCAGACCACTCCTTCCCAGCCAGCAACCGGCAGGCGAACACAAAGCCGCACGACCGCCCGGCCGGCTCCCCAGGCAGCCACCAACATGCAGGCCAACGATGCCAGGCTGAACAAGGTTGTCAACACGGTAGCTGTCTTACCCGATTATGGGAGGAGGCTGCGCTTGGGCATCCCGTCCAGCACGTTAAGGGCATAGCAGGCGAGCACAAGCAGCATCCAAGCCGCCGCCAGCCATGCTTGCCAGAGAGGCAGCATGGGCGCCTTCTCCTGCGGCTCGCCCAGAGTGAGCAAGGCGGCTGTGCGGCGCGCCTGTTGCAGGGGGCCCGGCTTTATTTGCGGAGCTTGATATGGGGCGATCATGTCGGGCTTCGGTGCGGCAACGAGTGGGGGGTAGCGGACGGAGGCTCCCAACACGAGGGCCTCTGCGGCGCGCGTTGGCTCGAATGTGCAGGCTCGGCTTCAGGCCTGAGGGGCGAAAGGTGCGAGCATGCACTGGTGCCAGTGGATGCTGCACGCACGGGGGCGTGCGGAGGTTCGAGGCCTGGCCTGCGAGCCAGCAGTTCAGAGACGGCTTGCGCTACCTGCTGCGGGGTGATGCCGGACATGCAGGGGTGTTCTCGCCAAGGACAGCGGTGGCGAAAGCACGGAGAGCAGGGGACCGGCTGGTGGAGCACGAGCGCGAGCGGCCCCCAGGGCCGCCATTGGCTGGCGAGATTTGTGCCGCTAAACAGCGAGAGTACGGGCGTACCAACAGCGGCGGCCAGGTGGGCGGGGCCGGAATCTCCACCGATAGCCAGGTCGGCCTGTTCCAAGAGTGCGGCAAGTTCTGGTATGGATAGGGCCCCCACCAGGTCGTGAACTCCCGGCCAGGCCGCGCCGCCGGTGACGGCATGGGCCAGGTGGCGGTCTTGGCGCGATCCTACCAGGACAATGCACGGGGCATGTTGTACGATCAATCTCCCCACCAGTTCGCGCCAATGGGCAGCGGGCCAGCACTTGGCGGGTGTGCCGGCTGCCAGGTGCAGCACCAGCAAGGGCCGCGGTGCTCCGAGGGAGGCCAACAGCGTACGTATTCTCTGATGTGCTTCTTCTGGAACGTCGAACCATGGACTCTCCGGCGGCCTGCTTGCCTGCGACGCACCTCCCAGCGCGTCGATGAGGGCCAAGCGAGATTCCAGCTCATGCCGGGCAGGAACAAAGGCTGCTCGGTCGGTGAGCAAAAAGCCGCCGCCGCCGCACTCCCATCCCAAGCGGCGAGGCGCACCGCTGAGCCAGAGCAACAGGGCCAGCGGCAGCTCGCCGCGCACGTCGATTGCCAGATCGTATTGCCGGCGCCGCAGCCTCCAACCCCACCAGCATTGTGCCCACAGCCATCCTGTGCGGTGGCCGCGTGCAAACCGGTTGAGCCTAGAAATGTGCACGCGTGCCACGTGGGGAGATGCAAGAAAAACCGCCGCGTTCCAGGGTGCGGCCAGCACGTCGATTTCAGCCTGAGGACAGCGTGCGCGCAGGGCCGGCAGCATGCCCAGGGTAATGATGGCGTCTCCCAAGTGATCAAGCTGCACGACCAGGATGCGGCGCACCTTGCTGAGAGGCACGCGCTGCTGCGGGCTGCGTGTGAGCGCCCGCCAAAGACGCCACAGCCGCCAGCCCAGCCAATCGACGGCTGCGCACACGGCGTGCCAGCGGCGCCGCACGTACCTGTAACGGCCTTCTGGCGGGCGGCGGCGCGGACGCGCCCGCCTTCGAGGGCCAGCCGCGCTAAAAGACCTGGGCATAAGCCTCTCGCGTGGCCTGGGCCGCATGTCTCCATGTGTAGCGTGTTTGCACGAGTCGAGCGAGTTCAGGGCTGCGTCCCTGCTCAAGGGCTGCAAGCACCGCGGCGCGAATCCCGCGGAGGTCTTCCGGCACCACGTACCTGGCCAGGGACCCGAAGTACTCGACTGCGCAGCCGCCCTGTGGAAGCACCAGCGGCACTCCAGACATGCCTGCTTCTAACGCCACCAGGCCCGGCGTCTCGTACCAACTGCACAGGGCCAGGCAGCCGCACGCCGCGTAGGCCGACGCCAGCAGCGGATCGTCGTGCGCGATCCGGTCCACGAAGCGCACGTGCTCGTCTGCCGCTCGCCGGCAGGCTTCCATGTACGCCTCGTGGCCGGGCACCACGTCTCCCAGCACAACCGACCGCACGCCCGTGCCGTGCATGGCCCGCAAAAAGCCGAGCTGATTCTTCCGTGGCTCGATGCGCCCCGCGTAGAGCACGAACCCCTCCCCCCCAACCAGCCGCGCAAAGGGCTGCGGATCGCCGTGCGCAAATCGGGTCTCTGCGCCATTCGGCACCACGCGAATGCGCTCCGGCGGCACCTGGAAGTAGCGTTCGAGTTGCTCCGCCTCTCGCTGCGAGTTGGGTAGCAGCAGGTCGACGGCGTGGTAAAGCCGCCGGCGCCAGGAAGGCAGCCGCGGCAGGCTGGCCCGCACCAAGAACTTGCCCGCCGCCGCCAACCGCCACGACCACGGCCGCGGCTCGCGCAGGCAGTCTGCAAATGCAAACCAGGCGATGGGAGAAAGCACCACCGGCAGCCCAAGCCGCCGCGCTGCCCGGGCAACCGAGAGATGCTCCGGCTCGCTGCCAAACAAGTGCACGGCCTGCGCCTCCCACAAGCGGTGCTCCCATGGCCGCCACAACCGGGCATCGATGCCCGCTTCTGGCAACTCTCGCGCCATGGCAAGCAGTTGCGTCTCTCCGCCGCCAGGTGCCGCCAGTGCCGTGAGCTTGCCCGCCAACAGCACACGGGGAGGCTCCCGCACGCTCCGCCCCGCAGAACGCAGCCAGACCGAGACTTCGGTGGGTAACAGGCGGCGGCCCCGCCTGCGGCGTGATCGCACGGAGCGATGGATGATGACCATGTGTCAGCTCCTCAATGCCTCTCTCGCCACGCGTTCGCTCCACGCTTCATGCGCGCATCTGGCGGAGCGTCCGCTTGGCCCAGCCTCGCAGCCCGCCGCCCCGCAGCTCTGCGAGAGGCGTCGTACGCTCCCAGTCGAGAAATACTTTCACCCAATCTCGCCACGAACGCCGCAAGGGACCCGCTCGCGAACACAGCCCTTGCGGCTGTGTGCTGGGCACAGGCTCGAAGCACAGTTCGTCCCAACGCACCACAGTCAACGGCGGCCGCAGAGTAAACTGCGCCCGCATGTTGCCCCGGTAGACGACGCAGGAAAGAGCGTAACCACGAGGCCAATTCATGGCCCGCACGACACACCCGTCCCCGCACGCCTCCACCTGTAGCTGCACCTCGCTACGCGCTCGCCACCAGCGTGCAATTTCTTGCAGGTTGGCCATCCAGCAACCAGAGAGCGAAGCGGCTGCCGCAAGCGCCCGCCGCAACACGTAAGGGTAGCGTCCCAGGCGGCCGTCCGGATGCCCGTAAAGCACCAGCGGCTCCCCAGCCTCGTGCCGCTCGTGGACCAGCCGCACAAAGTGCTCGGCAGTGACCTCTGCCGCACGCCCGGCATTCGCCCGGCCCGCGCTGCGCCGCACAGCCTCCAGCACCAGGCCCAGGCACACGGGATGCACTGGCACTTGCAGCACGCGCGAGCCGGCGGGAAAAAATGGCAGCTCGTCCCAGGCAAGGGCGAACTCGGAGCTATGGTCCACGTGCAACCGCTCGAGCGCCTCTGCCAACCCGCGCTGGTAGCGGCCATGCGGCGCCACGCAACCGACCGGGGCAAAACCCGACTTCTCCAGCCACTCGATGCCCCGCTTCAGGTTGTGCAGGTTCTCGCGCGCCGTGCCATACGTGTGGTGCCAGTACCCATGCGACCCAACGTGCCAGGCACGCAGCGGCGCAAGCGCCCCGGCCGCCTCAAGGTGCCCCACGGCGTTCACATAGTGGCTGACCGCGTGCTCGTATCCCCGAATCGCCTCCAAAACCGCGGCAAAATCCTCGGCACAAAAGCGGTCGTGGTCGAGCCGAAAGCCGAATACCGAACGATACGGTGCCGGATACGCCGCAACGGTAAGCCACACGCCCCCTGCCCGCGCAAGCAGGCTCCTGAGGCCCTGTGCAAACTGGCGCCGCACGGCACGTCGGTCGATCTTGGCTGTTTCTTCGCAAAGCGCAAACTCGCCCAGAGACCAGCGCGTGGGCTGCCCGCAGCCTCGGTCAGAGAGCGCCTCGCGCGGCAGCGCATCCAATAACGGACCTACATCCACCAGTTGTTGCCCAGGACCGGGCTGAAGCCGCTCACGCCGACTGTCCCATAAGACAAAACGGCTGGGAGGCCCGCCGCCACGCCTTTGCCACGGCAACCCCTCCTGAGAAAGCATTTGCAACACGAACTGAGGCAGCCTACCCGCCTCGACAGGCAACAATGGCAATACTGGCTCTGGAACGTGGCGGATCATCACACAATGGCCTTCCCTGCCTCGTTCCGCACCAACCGCAACGCCGCAAGCGCCCAACGCCATGACCCACCCGCCGCCCCGCCCCTTGCCCCCCCCGGCGACGCACTCGTGCCTCCAGCGGCCTGCCACAACTGCCAGTGCCGCCGCGCCAGCACCCAGGCCGATAGCCCGCTCAACAGGGCAAACGCCCAACCCTCAGGACCGTCGCAAACCCCCCATTTTACGCACAGCCGCCGCACTACCTCGGCCGGCGGCGCCAGCCAAGCCTCCATGCGACGCGGCCGCCTGCCTGCGGCTACGCGCTCCTCTGCCTCCAGATGCGTGTAGCGGTGCATCTTCGCCAAAAAACAAGCCAGGGTGGGAATTGTCTCGTGCTCCAGCCAGTAGGGCAACGTGCCCACGCGGCCAGCAACGCACAACACCTCGTGGACCGCCCCCTCCCACCATGCTGCGCTGCGCCTCACTAGCCGTATGGGCCGATCGTCCTGCGTCCCCGAAAAACGGAAGGCACGGCCAAAAATACGGCTGCGAATCGGCACGCGAAACCCAGCAAATCGGATACCGCCGATGCTCTCACGCACCGCCCGCGCCAACGCAGGCGTTGGCCGCTCGTCGGCATCGAGCGAGAAGACCCATTCGCCTCGTGCCTGTTGCAAGGCATAATTTCGCTGATTGGCGAAATTGTCGAACGTCCTATGCGCCACGCGCATACCCAACCGAGCGGCAAGTTCGGCTGTCCCATCTGTCGAACCGCCGTCCACCAGTAGGACTTCATCGACCCAGCGCAGAGACTCGGCCAAGGCGGCCAGGTTCGCCGCCTCGTTCATCGCAATCACCGCAGCAGTAAGTTGGATGCTCATCCCCGCGCCTCGGCCGGCCCCAGTCCGTCCAACCTGTGCAGCACCAGTACATAACGAACCGCCCAACGCACGTGATAGTACAAGCCGATCATGGCCAGTTCCCACGAGATCAGACCGCTGGCAAGCGCTGCTGCTATAAGATGCGCCCGCACGTCGGCATTGGCCGGCAGGTGCCACGCCGCGCGTGCCAGCCGCGGCAAGGCCCGCTGTCCCCAGGACGCAGGCATCGATGCCGCCTCCTCAGAAACCGCAGCGGTGCTCCCAACCAGTGCACGTTCCTCGGCCAAGCCGTACATCAACAGGTACTTGCCGCTCAAGAACAATGCCAGCCATGTCCAGGGCCAAACGGTAGAAGCCGCATGTGCCAAGCCGACAGCCGCAGCGGCATGTACGAGCACGTCGGACAGTTCGTCCAGATTGGCGTCCAGCCAGGCGCCTCGCGGCGTCTGGCGTTGTTGTCCTCTGGCAAGCTGCCCGTCGAGCCGATCGCAAAACCAGGCCGCCATGACAAGCAGCCCCGCTACAATCGACCCGCCTGGGTGCTGAAGACAAACGGCCGCCGCCGCCGCCGCCATCACCAGCCCCGTCACGCTCACGTGCCAGGGACGCACCCAAGAAACTGCCAAGCACGCTGCCGCCCTGTCCGCCAGCGGCAACAGCCACCAGCGCGAAAGGGGATAGTTCCGCCCTCTGCGCACGTGGGATTCATTGCCGCAGGCTCGGGCGCCCATTCGCCCATGCGACGCGCGGTCCGACTGCCTACCCCCCACTACAGGCGCACTTGCATTATTCTTCCTCCCGCCAGACGCCCCGACAGGCACACAGAGACGTCGGAGCGCCCGCGGTGAAAAGCGCCGAAAAAACTCTCGCTCGCGCGCCACAACTGCCCGGCTCGCAGCCGGCAACGCGGTCCGTGCTGCACCCAGAGCCCCCAATGCGCGCCGCCTCTGCCATGCCTGCACGAGCGCGCGCGTATATCGAAAGCGTGCAGCGGCCGGCCGTGCGGGGGCAGTGAGCAGGTCGTACGCCAGTCTCAGCGGCTGCGCGGCAGCAAAGCGCAGCACATGCCATGGGTGCCGCAGGTGCTTCCACTGAAAGAGTATGGTATTTCGCAATGCCAGGGCGAGCGTCTGCTCGCTGCCAAGTACGGCATCGAAGGTGGCCTGCCCGCGGTGCCAGACAACGGAATCGGGCACGTACAGACACTCTTGTCCTGCCATGAATGCACGATAGCAAAGATCGAGGTCTTCAAGACGGCCGGGTGCATAGAGGGCGTCGAAGCCTCCCAGCCTCACAAAGCTTTCGCGGTCGACGGCCATCACGGCACCGGCAGAAGCGGTTGGGCCGCGGCAGTCGATTCCCGCGGCGTGGCCGGGGAACCTCGCTGTCGCCTGCACGATCCCCCACCGCCAGGCTACGGCCGTGCGAAAGCCCTCGTAGGCCGTCCCGTCTGCCAACCAGCAACAGGGGGCAGTCATGAACCACGGCCGCTGGTGAGACGCAAGCACGAGCTGGCGCGCCAACGGCTCAACGAGAGGATCGAGCGCGCCGGCGGCCATACGTATGTCGTTGTTCAGCAAGACAACCACCGGAACATCGAGTCGTGCAAGCAGATCGTTGTAGGAGGCTAGGCCGAGATTCGGTGCCTGCCACACATTCACTTGGGGATAGTGTTGTGCTAGCCAGGCGAGGGAGTCGTCGGTGGAGGCGTTGTCGAGAACCCATACCTGGCAGGCATGGCGCGAGCGTGCCGCCGCTTCAAGCACAGACGGCAGATATGCTTGCAGCAAGCTGCGGCCGTTGTAGTTCAGCACCACGAGCGCCACCGATATGCGGGGTACCGGCGCGCAGAGCGAGGCTGACGCTTCCATGGGGCGGGAAGGTACGTGCAGCCTGCCCCCCAGGTCAAGACGAGCCGCCACGAGCCGCCACGAGCCGCCGGCTTTACGCCGGCGGGGCGCGCACTCGAACGAGCTGCCGGCTTTAGGCCGGCGGGGCGCGCACTCGAACGAGCCGCCGGCTTTACGCCGGCGGGGCGCGCATGGGGGGCCAATGAGGCATGGCGGCCCGGCGGGGGTAAACCCCGCCGCTCGTATCGGCGCCGCGCACGAGCCGCCACGCGCCGCCACGAGCCGCCGGCTTTACGCCGGCGGGGCGCGCACTCGGGGTACGCAGCCGCGTTGGCTAGAACGCTGATGTACGCTCCATCGGCGCGCTTACCCGTACTCCGGCGAGTGCGGCTCGGGCGCCTGCGGCATGCCGCTGCACCCACGATACGTGCGGCTACGGTAGGTGCGGCGCAGCGAGCCGATCGGCGAGTTCGGCAATGATCGCACGTAAGGCGATTCGCTCCATCCAACGAGCAGGAATCTGCTGCGCGCCATAGTATGCTCCGGCTACCTGGCCGCATACAGCCGCTGTCGTGTCGGCATCATCACCCAGATTGGCAGCCATGAGGATCGCGTCTTCGAAAGTGTGAGTGCGCGAGAAGCACCACAGCGCCGCCTCGAGACTCTCCACCACGTATCCGGAGCCGCGAATTGCCGTTTCAGTCTTTTGTTGATAAGTTCCACGCGCAAGAGCTACGATCTTATCCGAGCCCACGAATGTGCTGCTGTCTGCCAGCAGAACATCCTCCTTGTCCTGGCCGGCGAGTGCCCGGTAGATGACCCGCGCTAACAGACGGCATGCATCGATGCATTCCGGCGCGCCGTGGGTTGTCCGGGAACTTTCTGCCGCAAATCGCTCTGCCGCCTGCAAATCTGGAAAGAAGAACATCGGGATCGGCGCCAGGCGCATGATGCATCCGTTGCCAGCCGAATGCGGATCGCTCGAGCCAGCAAAAGGATCTCTTGTTTGGCGAAACCTTGCCAGGGCAGAAGCCACGGTAACGCCGATGTCGAAACAGGTACCGGTGCTGCTCAGGTATCCTGTTTCTGCCCATCGACAATAGCGCGTCATTTGGTCGAATGGGTCGAACCCATGGCGTTCGAGCAGGCTCTCCGCCAAGCAGAGCGCCATGGACGTATCATCGGTCCACTGTCCTGGCTGAAGACAGAAAGGTCCGCCTCCGATCATGTCTGTGAGCGGCTCGAAGCTTCCTCGCGGGCAAAACTCGACGGCAGTGCCGACGGCGTCTCCAACAGCGAGGCCCAAAAGGCAGCCACGAAAACGATCTGCTCTGTCCATTTGTGCACCTCAAGACACACACCTGCCGTAGAGGGCCCCAGAACCGCACATCATCGCCTCGAAATAGCAGATGCCGTCCGGTTGGCCACTAGCCCTCTTCTAAGGGCCGCTTGCTTTGATGGCAAGGCATGCCGGGCGCCGGGGCTGCGCCAGCACGCTTGCCCTGATGCAGCGGTTCTTTCCGAGAGATGGCCGTTCCCGCGACGCCGCGAGGAGGGGGCACAGGCAATGGCAGAGCTGATGTGTCGTGCATATCGGGCTAGTCGCTGATGGATCACAAGGCTGCCATCTCATGTCTGCTGGATCCGCGGGGCATAACGGTCCAGGGCGTGATCCGCATGAATGGTCCGGCCATCATGCAGTGCTACAGCCGCACCCACCAGGCCGTGGTGCACCGCCCGCAGTTCGCCCGTGCCGGCTTACGCTACAGCCGCACCCACCAGGCCGTGGTCCCGCGCTGGCAACGGCCGTAGCAATGGCGGGGCAAGGCGATCGAGACGGCGGTCCGGCCGCGAGGAAATCGATGCGTCGGGCTTTCCGGGAACCTTGAGGAACATCGGCAGAGCATAGCAGGATGTGCCCGCGGTTTAGGCAACTGGCCTCACGCGTCGAGCTGCGGGCGCTAGGCGAGGTAGCCAGAGCGGCCAACAGGAGGCTGAAGATCGCGGTCACAAAGAAGACCGCTTGCACTACAAAGGCCGAGCCGGTTGCCCCTGCTGTGCTGCATGTCTAGGCCGTGCAGATGGCCGCGCCGCCAGGCGGTGCTCCCAAGATGCCTGCGCTGCCGAAAAGGCGCTCAGCATTGCGGCCAGAATGTGAGCGATCCCGGCCGCGTTCCCAGGGCGCGATCCCCGGCGGTGCTCATAGTTACGCGGGCGATTGGGCTTTGGTGCGGAAACAACGGCACTCGGCACCTGCTGCTCCAAGCGATGGGGGGCGGTTGACCCTCCAGGCAGCTCTTCCCATAATACGGCCCTGTGTAGATTCGGACCCGGTGCTTGCCGCCATCAACCGTCACGTGAAGATCATCCGCGACCTGGCACAATGGCCTGCCGAGCTGCGCCAGGGGGCGGTGTCCGTCGGCAACTTCGACGGCGTCCACCTGGGCCATGCCCGAATCATCGAAGTGTTGATGGCCAAGGCACGCGCCGTCGGCGGCGCAGCCATCGTCTTCACCTTCGACCCTCACCCCGTGCGGCTGTTGCGCCCGGCAGAGGCCCCGCCCCCCCTCACCTGGACTGCCCGCAAGGCCGAGCTGCTGGCCGAGCTGGGCATCGAAGCCATGGTGGCCTATCCCACGGACGAGTCGCTTCTGGCCCTCGGCCCCGGGGAGTTCTTCAGCCGCATTGTTCGAGGCAAGCTGGCCGCACGTGCCATGGTGGAGGGGCAGAACTTCTTCTTCGGCCGCGATCGGTCGGGCAATGTCGATACGCTGCGGCAACTTACGGCCGAGGCGGGCATGGACCTGGAGATTGTGCCGCCTGTCGTCGTGGATGGCGAGGTGGTCTCTAGCTCCCGGGTGCGGCGGCTGATTGCCGAGGGCCGCGTGGAGGAGGCGCGCAAGCTGCTCACGCAGCCGTACCGGGTGCGGGGCATGGTGACGCATGGGGCGGGACGTGGGGCGCGTCTTGGCTTCCCCACAGCCAACGTGGATGCGGTGGACACGCTGCTGCCTGGCACTGGCGTCTATGCCGGCCGGGCGTACGCGTTGGGAGAATGCTGGGCGGCGGCGGTCAACGTTGGGCCTAATCCCACGTTTGGGGAGCATGCTCTCAAGGTGGAGGTGCATCTCATAGGCGCCCAAGTCGAGCTGTACGGGCAGCCGCTGGAGGTCGATTTTCTGATGCGGCTGCGGGACGTGCATCCGTTTGCGGCGGTCGCAGCACTGCGAGAGCAGCTCGAGCGGGACGTGGAGGCCGCCCGCCACTACGCTGCGCAGGAAGCAAGCCGAGGGTCGTCATGCCGGTGAATTGGTCGAGGTTCGTCGAGCTGGTGCGGTCAGCACAGCGCTGGGTCCTCACCAGCCATCTTCGCCCCGATTGCGACGCGCTGGGCAGCGAACTGGGCATGTGTTCGATTCTGGAATCGCTCGGCAAAGAGGTGCAGATCGTCAATCCGCAGCGCACGCCTCCGAACTTGCAGTTCATCGATCCGCAGCGGCGTATCCGGGCGCTGCACGAAGACGTGGCGCCGGCCGCAGTGGCGGGGTGCGACGCGCTGCTGGTGCTCGACACGAGCGCCTGGGCCCAGCTTGGCGCGATGGGAGACTTCCTGCGCAGTTTTGGCGGGCTGAAGCTGGTGCTCGACCACCATGTGAGCGAAGACGATCTGGGGGCGGAGGTATTCAAGGACGTGCAGGCCGAGGCGACGGGCCGGCTAGTCGTCGAGGCGGCCGAGCGGCTTGGCGTGCCGCTAAATGCAGAGATGGCCCGGCCGCTGTTTGCGGCCTTGGCGACGGACACGGGCTGGTTCCGCTTCTCCAGCACGAGCAGCGAGACATACCGCACGGCGGCGCGGCTCATCGATGCGGGCGTGGTGCCTGGCGAGCTGTACAACGCCCTGTACGAGCAGGACTCGCTGGCGCGCGTTCGGCTGATAGGCCGCGCCCTGGCGCGGGCGCAGACCGAGCTGGAGGGCCGGCTCGTCCACACGGCCATCACGCTAGAGGATTTCACGGCCACGGGCGCCCTGCCTTCGGACACGGAGGACATCATCAACCTCACGCTCACCGTAGCGGGGACCCGCGTGGCCGTGATGCTCGTGGAACAGGCCGCGGGCGGCTGCAAGCTCAGTCTGCGCAGCCGGGGAGAGCTTGATTGCAGCCGCGTGGCCGAGCAGTTTGGCGGAGGGGGGCACAAGGCCGCGGCCGGTGCGATGTTGGCTGCACCGCTCGAGACGGCGCGGCAGCACGTGCTTGACGCCGTGCGCCGTGCTATAGGATAATCGTGGCGTGCTGCAGTTCGCGGTGCCGTTCCCGCCCAGTTACATCGGCCAGGTCCGCAGCAGTTTGTGGACCGCGCGACTGCCTGCCGCCCGCCTTGTGACGGCCTGCTCATCTGAAGTAGCCTTGCAGGCCCGCATTCCCAACCTGCAGAGTCGACGATGAGCGAGAGCCATACTTCGCCCAACGCCCCTACAGCCCAAGGCTTGGCGCCCGCCCGCCGCGGCTTTCTCACCCGAGTTCTGGCCCTGGCAGTGGGCGGACTTATCTCTCTGGTGCCCGGTGCGGCCGGACTGGTGGCGTTCTTCGATCCGTTGTTCCGGCGCGGGAGCCGCGTACGCGAGGTTCCCGTGGCGCCCTTGGCGGCCGTGCCCGATGACGGCGTACCGCGGCAGTTCCCAGTGACTGCCGACCGGCAAGATGCGTGGAATTATTTCCCGGCACAGCCTATCGGTGCGGTGTTCCTGCGGCGCATCCCGGGTACCGAGCAGGTCCAGGCTTTGAATGCCACCTGCCCTCACGCTGGTTGCATGGTCGCCTATCAGCCGGCTGCCGATTCGTTCCGCTGCCCGTGCCATACCAGCCGCTTCAAGCCGGACGGCAGCCGTATTCTTCCCTGCGTCAGCCCGCGCGACCTGGACAGCCTCGAGACCGAAGTGCGCGATGGCGTGGTGTGGGTGAAGTACCAGGACTTTTACACGGGCAAGGCCCAGAAGATCGCCCGCCAATGATTGCTGCCCTCGTTCGCTGGCTAGACGACCGCACGGGAATCCGAGAGTTGCTGCGTGCTGCGTTGTATGAGCACATTCCGGGCGGCGCGCGGTACCGGTACGTGTGGGGGAGCACGCTGGTGTTCGCCTTTGTGGTGCAATTGATCACCGGCATTGTGTTGTGGATGGGCTACAGCCCCAGCGGCCATACGGCCTGGGAGAGCGTGTATTACATTCAGTACGAGATGACGGGCGGCTGGCTGGTGCGCGGCCTGCACCACTTCATGGCACAGGCGATGGTGATATTGCTGGCGGTGCACTTCGCGCAGGTGGTGATCGACGGCGCGTATCGGGCCCCTCGGGAGGTGAACTTTTGGCTGGGGCTGCTGCTGCTCAAGGCGGTGCTGGGGCTGGCGCTCACGGGTTACCTGCTGCCGTGGGACCAGAAGGGATACTGGGCCACGCGCGTGGCGACGAATCTGATGGGCATGGTGCCGCTGGTGGGGACGGGGCTGCAAAAACTGGTTGTGGGCGGCACGGAATACGGCCATCACACGTTGACGCGGTTTTTCGCCATGCATGCGGGGGTGCTGCCTGGTCTGCTGATTGTGCTGCTGATGGCGCACGTTGCCTTGTTCCGCCGCCACGGACTGCATGCACGGCAACCGCTGCGACGGCCGGATGGTACGTTCTGGCCCGACCAGGTGCTCAAGGATGGGGTGGCCTGCCTGGGCGTGTTGGCGGTGGTGCTGTTGTGCGTGGTGTGGGGCCAGGTGCAGTCGCTTGTGGCAGGCGAGGGTCTGCGTCCCTGGAGCGGAGACCACCTGGGGGCTGAGCTAGGCCCCCCAGCGGATCCGGCGCACGAGTACCCCGCTGCGAGGCCCGAGTGGTACTTTCTGTTCTTGTTCCAGTTTCTCAAGCTGTTCGAGGCCTGGGGAGAGACGGGAGAACTGTTCGGTGCCATTGTCGTGCCGGGCGGGGTGATGGCGTTGCTCTTCTTGATGCCGATTCTGGGCCGCTGGCGGTTGGGACATCGGTTCAACTTGGGCATGCTAGGCGTGCTGTTGGCCGGGGTGGCCATGCTCACAGGCGCTGCGTGGTGGGACGATCACCGTGCGGCGTACACGGTTGAGCCTGCGGCCAGCGAGACCGCGGCGACGGGTGAAGCGAGCAATAAGGCCCGCGAAGACTGGCTGGCCAGCCGCAACTACCTCGAGGCCGTGGCAGAGGCCGAGGCACTGGGAGAGCGTGCCCGCGAGCTGGCCCGCGGGCAGGGAATCCCCCCAGAAGGAATGCTCAGTCTGATGCGCCGCGACGCCAAGGTGGTGGGGCCGCGGCTTTTCAAGCAGTACTGCGCGGCCTGCCACGAGCACAGCACGGTGGATGGCGAGGGGCGTGTGGTGGGGATAAGAGCCGAGCAACCGGCGGCACCGAATTTGTATGGGTTTGCCACGCGGGAGTGGCTGGCGGGCATCTTCGACCCGGCGCGCATTGGCGGGCCGCATTATTTTGGCAATACGAAGCTGGCAGACAATTCGGGCGGCATGGTGGAATATGTTACCGGAGAACTGGCCACGCGGTTGAAACCTGCCGAGCGGGCGCTGGTGGTGGCTGCCTTGGCGGCTGAGGCGGGTCTGCCTGCGAGGCGGGAGCCGCGGCCGCCTAGAGAGGGCGAGGTGTTGCAGGGCCGTAGTTTGATCACTGGCAAGGGTGGCTGTACCGACTGCCACCGTTTTCATGACGCGGGGAGTTTGGGGAGTGCTCCGGACCTGACGGGTTATGGTTCGCGCGAGTGGCTGATCGGCATGATCAGCAATCCCAATCACGAGCGGTACTACGCGCACGCCGGGGACGAGCAGCAGATGCCTGCCTTTGCCGCACATGCGGCCGGTGATCCGCAGAATCAGCTTACGCCCGAGCAGCTTGGTTTGCTGGCGGAGTGGCTGCGTGGCGAGTGGTACGAGCGGTCCGAGTAGTTCGAGCGTGCTGGCCGGCGGCCTGGGGGCTAGGTGGCAGCGGGTTTGGGGGGTTCGGCGCGTTCGACGACGCGGTCGACCAGGCGGTATTCGAGCGCTTCTTGGGCCGACATGAAGCAGTCTCGGTCGGTGTCTTGTTCGATCTTTTCCAGGGGGTGGCCGGTATGTTTGATCAAGATGTTGTTCAGCCGTTGCTTGACGCGGGAGAATTCGCGGGCATGGATCATGATCTCTTCAGCGGTGCCTTCCACGCCGGCCATGGGCTGGTGGATCATGATCCGCGAGTTTGGCAGCGCATGGCGTTTGCCTGGCGTACCGGCGGCGAGGAGCACGGCACCCATAGAGGCCGCCTGGCCGATGCAGTAGGTGGCGACGTCGCAGGCGACGAACTGCATGGTGTCGTAAATCGCCAGGCCGGCCGAGACGCTACCGCCGGGAGAATTGATGTACAGGTGGATGTCGGCGCGCGGGTCCTCGGACTGGAGGAACAAGAGCTGCGCGACCACGGAGTTGGCGACTTCGTCGTTGATGGCGGTGCCCAGGAAGACGATGCGGTCCTTGAGGAGCCGGCTGTAGATATCCATCGCCCGCTCTTCGCGGCCGCTTCTTTCGATCACAAAGGGGATGAGGGGCATGAGGCGATCACTCCTCTTCCGCCTGAGCGGGGGGGCGGGTGAGAATCTCGTCCACCAGACCGTACTCCTTGGCCTCCTGGGCATTCATGTAGAAGTCGCGATCGGTATCCTTGGCGATGCGTTCAATGGGCTGCCCGGTATGCTGGGCCAGGATCTGGTTGAGCATTTCGCGCGTCTTGAGGATCTCCTTGGCCTGGATCTCGATGTCTGAGACCTGGCCGCCCACCTGCCCGTAGGGCTGGTGGATCATCATCTTGGCATGCGGCAGGGCGTAGCGCTTGCCCTTGGTGCCGCCGGCGAGCAGCACCGCCGCGCCGCTGGCGCACAGGCCCACACAGTAGGTGGCTACGGGGCAGGAGAGGATCTGCATCGTGTCGTAGATGGCCAGGGTGGCGGTGACGCTGCCGCCGGGCGAGTTGAGGTAAAAATGGATGTCCTTGCGGCGGTTCTCGCTTTGCAGGTAGAGCAATTTCATGACGACTTCGTTGGCGTTGCCGTCATGGATTTCGCCTTGCAGCAAGATGATGCGGTTTTCGAGCAGCAGGTCGCCGAGCGTGAGCTGCCGCTGCCGCTGATACTCGCGGTAATTGGCCTGTGGGTCGGGAGGAAAGACGGTCATGGCTGCGGCTCGGCAGGGGGTTGTGACGTGTTTTCGGCGGACGGGCTGTCCGCAGCCTGGACGGATTCGGGGGGCCCTTCGCCAGCCAAGCTCTCGTCCAGCGGGGCGGCTGCCGTTTCGGCCGGCTGCCACTCGATCTTGGTGAAGTTGGCGTGGGCGATGATCTTTTGCAGCACTTTGTGCTCGATGGCCAGATTGTGCACGGCATCCATGTTGTTGGCCTTTTCCAGACGTGCACGGATGCGGCGCGGGCTCTCGTCCTGCTGAGCAGCGATCTCGGCAATCACAGAATCGATATCCTCTTCAGCGACTTCGAGGCCTTCCTCCTCCGCAATTCGCTCCAACAGGAAGTGCTCTTGCAGCGCGCGGCGGGTGTTCTCCAGAATGTTCTGGCGCACTCCGTTGACGTGCGCCAGGATGGCCTTGTCGTCATAGCCGGCGTGCCTTAGCTCCAAGACGTAGCGCTCGATCTCGCGCTGGGCCTGCCGGCGGAGGAGTTGGGGCGGCAGGTCCCAATCGGCGTTCGCAAGCAGCTTGGTCCGGATCTGGTCTCGGATGAATCGCCGCTTGTGGAACTCAAAACGGTCCCGCAAAGCATCGCGGATGGCGTGCCGCAGGTCGGCCTCGGACTGGAAATCCCCCAATCGCTGCAGCAGGGCTTCGTCTAGCTCGGGAAGTTGCGGGCGTTTCACATCGAGCACCTCGAACTCGACGGCCACCTGCTGGCCGCGAATTTGGGGATTGCCGATTTGATCCGACGCCCTCGCCTGGCCCGTGCGCCGCTCGCCCGGCCTCGCACCGGCCATCAAGGTATCGAAGCCTTCCAGCACGCCGTCGCGCAACACCAGGCGGGGCTGTAACTTCAGCTCCCTGTCCCGCACCTCGTTCAGCAGCTTGTCCCCGAAGCGAAACGAGACATTCACGGTGACATAATCTCCCGTGCGAGCTGGCTCGTCTGTCGGCACGAGTTTCCCATGCCGCAGCAGAATCTCTTGCAGTTCCGCGTCGATCTCTGCCTCTGTGAACTCGTGCTCAATGGTCTGCAAATCGAGGCCCTTCCACTGCGGCACCTCGAACTCGGGCCGCACTTCCAGGCCGAACTCAAAGACCATCGGCCCCGTCTCGGGCAGCAGCACGTTCTCGACGTCCAGGTCTGGCTCCGAGATGGGCGCCAGGTCGTAGTCCTTGATAAGCTGAGCCATGCTGTCGGTGAGCAGGTTGGCCTTGACCTGTTCTTGCACTTCCTTGCGAAAACGCCGCTCAATCAGCTTGCGAGGCGCCCGCCCCGGCCGGAAACCGGGTACGACCGCCTCGCTCGACAACTTGCCCACGGCCTCGTCGAAGTAGCGGTCGATATCCGTCCGCGGGATGGTCACCCGTACGTGTCGCTGGCAAGCTCCCAGCGCCTCGATCTGCACGTCGAGGCCCAACTTTGGCGGTGCTTTTTCCCCCTCGTCAGCGAGCTGCGCTTCCGACGGCTGTTCTTCTAGTAAGTCGTCCTGCATGCCACTGCTCTCCGTGTGCCGTGTGCTCCGTGCCCCGCGATCCGAAACGGCTGGCCCGACGGCCGCCAGGGCGGCTCGCCGCGGTCACGCTTTCGCCTGGCGCAACCGCCCAGGCCTTCGAGTTTGCTGGTTTGCCATCCGCTGCTGTGCTGGCCCACGATGCCATAAAACAAAAAAGCGGGTGATGGGATTCGAACCCACGACAACGACGTTGGCAACGTCGTGCTCTACCAACTGAGCTACACCCGCACTAACCGAGGCGCTGGGAAATTATAGACTCGCGGCGGTGCCCTGCAAGCCCAGACGCTCCCCGGCCAGGCCAGGCAGCCGGGCAAGGTTCGGCCGCAGAGCTGTAGGGGCCAGGACCGCCGGCCTCGTGGGGCGCTAGCCCATCGCCCGCCGCTCAGATACACTATTGTGCGCAAGTTAGTAATGGTGCTTGAGCCCCCGTAGCGGCGCGTGGCTGGCAGCACGGCAGGTGCCTCCCATCCCATTTGCCTGCCCCACGCAGGCTGCGCGTGCGGCTCGAACTAGCGCCTGGTGAGGATACGCTCGTGGACGAAGGGGACCAAAAACTGGTCGATTGCCTGGCACGCTGGCGGCAGGGAGACAGCCAGGCACGCGACGAGCTGCTCGCCTACTCGTGCGAGCGGCTGCGCAAGCTCGCCAGCCGCATGCTGCGCGGCTACCCCAACTTGCAGCGCTGGGAGCAGACGGGCGACGTGCTGCAAAACGCCATGCTGCGCCTGCACCGCTCCCTGGCCGACGTGAAGCCGGAGAGTACGGCCCACTTCTTCCGCCTCGCAGCGCTCCAGATCCGGCGGGAGCTGATCGACCTCGTGCGGCACCACTTCGGCCCTCAAGGCGCTGGTGGGCTGCACGAGACCAACGTTCCCGACCCCCACCGCTCCGATCAGCCCGTCCCCTACGACCGCCCGGATACTTCCAACGAACCCGCTACTCTCTTGGAGTGGGCCGAGTTCCACGAACAACATGTCAAGTCTCTACCCGACGAAGAGCGAGAGGTTTTCAACCTGGTCTACTACCAAGGCCTCAGCCACCGCGAGGCCGCCGAAGTGCTGCACGTCTCCGTACGCACGGTCGATCGCCGTTGGCTGGCCGCCTGCCTGAGTCTCCAGGCCAAGCTCCAGGGCCGTCGCGCCGGCTAGACTCGCGCCCGCCTAGTTGCATGAGCGACGACAGCGAACTACTCGACCTGCTCAACCAGTGGCAAAAAGCCTTCGAGCAAGGCATCGACATCTCTCCCTCGCAGCTCTGCGCCGGCCACCCCGAACTCGCCGAACGACTGGCCCAACAGATTGCCCGGCTCAAGGCGATGGGTTGGCTCGTGCAGCAACAGGCGGGAGACGACTCTGTTACCAGCCCCGCCCCGCCGGCGGGCCCCGAGCGTCCAGCAGGCAGTGCCTGGCCAAGCCTTTCTAGCCACGAGTTCAGCGCGCGCCTCACCCAAAGCGGACTGGTACCCGCAGACGAACTCGAGGCCCTTCAGGCCCAGCTCGCATCTTCCGGCCGCACCGCAGACGCCCATGCCCTGGCCGAAGAACTCGTGCGCCAGCAGAAACTAACCCCCTACCAGGCCCGCGCCCTCACCCAGCGGCTGTTGCCCACGCTCGTCTTCGGAGAATATGTCATCGTCGATGAACTCGGCGCCGGCGGCGTGGGCCGCGTGTTCAAGGCCGTGCACCGCCGCCTAGAGAAGCTATTCGCACTAAAGATCCTGCACGAGCGAGCCGTCCACTCGCCGGCGGCAGTGCGCCGCTTTCATCAAGAGGTCAAAGCCGCGGCCCGGCTAGAGCATCCCAACGTGGTGCGCACCGTCTATGCCGGAGAACAGGAGGGCGTGCACTACCTGGTGATGGAATACGTGGCCGGCCAGGACCTGCACAACCTGGTCAAGCAACACGGCCCGCTCCCCCCAGCCCGCGCCCTGGGCTACATCGTCCAGGCCGCGCAGGGACTAGAGTACGCTCATGCACAAGGCGTGATCCATCGAGACATCAAACCGGGCAACCTGTTGGTCGATGCGCAAGGGGTGGTGAAGATCCTCGACCTGGGCCTGGCTCGTATCGCAGAGCCCGCAGGAGAGCAGGCGAACGCACTCACACGCACGGGCATGGTGCTGGGCACGGCCCACTTCATGTCTCCCGAACAGGCTGCCAACACCAAGGCCGCCGATGCCCGCAGCGACCTATATAGCCTGGGCTGCACGCTCTATTACCTGCTCACCGGCCGCACGCCCTACCAGGGATCGTCTCCCATAGAAGTGATTCTCGCACACCGAGACGATCCGATCCCACCGTTGGCGGAAAAAGTTCCGGGATTGCCGCCTGCCGTTGAGGACGTGTTTCGCCGCCTGGTCGCCAAGCAGCCCCAGGACCGCTACGCCTCGGCCACGGACCTGCTAACGGACCTGGAACCGCTCGTGCGCCTGCTGGCCGTACAAGGCCGGCCCCGGCAAGCTGCCGAGGAACCTCCTGCCCGGCAGGCGCCGCCCCCCTCTGCCGCCACAGAGTCGCGTGCCGGCGGCACGCTTGTGCTGGAGTCTGCGTCCGACCTGCAAGACTCGCTAGCGCGCACGCCCGCCGCACAACCCGAGCAGCGAACCTTGGTCGAGCGGCCCGACGCCCCCCGCCCCCCTACACCCCCCCCGGCGCCCTACGCGCCACACACCCCTGCCGCTCTTCCGACCTCCTGGATGGACTAAGGCTCCT
>FWWM01001601.1_pt1 | contig 67553 bp, 72 predicted proteins | sample 2228351 | NCBI WGS metagenome assembly FWWM01 (sample SAMEA103939774, study PRJEB20133) | metagenome
ACATGTAGGCAAGCCTTATGAGCCTGGGCGCTACTTCTTCTTCTTTCAGCTCCTCCACTCCCAGATAGTCCAAGAGCCTCCTTTTGGAGCTCTCATCCAGCTCCTTGACAGACCATCCCCTAAGGGGCAGGTTGTCGTGGGTGGTGGTCGCCACAAGAGAGTTGGGCGTGTGGTTGTGGGGCATGTGGGGGCTGTCATCGGAAAGGAAGGCAAAGCAGAGGACCTTCATCCCGGGTATGCCAAAGGTATCCCTAATCCTTTCCACATCCTCCGTTATCGTCCCCAAGTCCTCCGCTATGAAGGGCATATGCGGGAATTCTTCTCTGAGCTTGCTGAAAAACTCTTCTGCGGGTGCGCTAATCCAAGAGCCGTTGACCGCAGTCTTTTCTCCATAAGGGACTTGGTAGTAAGCAACAAAGCCCCTAAAGTGGTCAAGGCGCAGAAGGTCAAAGAGCTTTAGGTTGTGCCTGATTCTTTTTACCCACCAATCAAAGTTTTCCTCCTTGAGCCTTTCCCAATCGTAGACGGGGTTTCCCCAGAGCTGACCGGTTGGTGAGAAGTAATCGGGTGGCACGCCCGCCACGAATAAAGGCCTGCCCTTTTGGTCCAGTTTGAAAAGATGCGGGTTTTGCCACACATCGGCGCTGTCATAGGCAGGGTAGATGGGAAGGTCTCCTAAAAGAAAAACACCCTTGTTGTTGGCATACTCTTTTAGCTCTCTCCACTGCTTAAAGAACACATACTGCCCAAAGGCTAACTTTTTTATCTCGTCCTCCTTTACGCTCTCTTTTTCCCACTCGTTCCAAGGTCTTTTGTTCCTCTCCTTAAGGATACAAAACCCACAGTAAGGCAAAAGCCAGTCTATCTCTTCCTCAATAAAACATTCAAGGGCATTCCAATCCTTAAAGCGCTCAAAGGCTCTCTCTAAGACCCAATCCTTTACCCTGTAGGCGTAGGGATAGTCCACTCTTTTGGTGGGCTTGGCCCTTATGGACTCCAACTCTTCTTTGCTCAAAAGCCCATCCCTGTATAGGAGTTCGGGGCTTACAAAGAGCGTGTTGCCCGCAAAGAGCGATGGAGAAAAGTAGGGAGAGTTGCCAAACTCAAGCCTTGTGGGGTTTATGGGAAGGACCTGCCAGAGGGATTGACCCGCCTGTGCCAGAAAGTCTACAAACTCGTAAGCCTTGGGTCCCAGGTCCCCGATTCCAAACTCTGATGGAAGGGAGCTAATATGCAGGAGTATACCCGCCTGCCTTTTCATGAAAGGATTTAAAATTATACCTACTATGGGACTGAGGGCAAAAATTTCCCTGCGGATGGTATTCTTTTACTGCATCATCGCTCTGGCGGGTCTTTTCGCCCCTTTTTTTGTATCAAGGGCATTGTCAATAAAGCTTATGGAGAAGGAGTCCTACGCTTTGGCTGAAGCGGTAAGACTTGGTCTTAACGCCCACATGCTTACGGGGACCATGGACAGAAGGGACTTTTTCTTGGACGAGGTTTCCCGATTGCCCAGCGTTAAGGAGCTCTACGTAATAAGGGGGGAGCCTGTAATCAAACAGTACGGACCTCCGAGGGATAAGGAAAAGCCCAGGGACGAAGTAGACAAAGAAGTGCTCTCCACGGGTATGGCGGTAAAGAAGATAAGCGAGTCCATAAGCTCTATGGAATACAGGGTGACCATTCCCTTCATTGCCAAAGATTACGGCAGTATTAACTGTATGGCGTGCCATACTGTAAAGGAAGGCGGAGTTTTGGGGGCGGTTACTATAAGGCTGGACGGGACGGATGTCCTTAGTTACGCCTTTGCGTTTGTGGGCGTGTCCGCCGTGGGCTTTCTCATTGTAATACTCATCGCATACGTCTACATAGTTAAATTCATAGGCAGGTACGTCAAGGTTCTGGGCATTATAAAGAGCTCGGTAACCAACGCATCCCACGGACGCTTTAGCAAGGTTGAGGACCCGGGCTTTAAGGATGAGGTGGGAGACATAGTCAGGAGTTATAACAGGTTGAGCGAGGACATAGAGAAGAACCTTTCTGCAATAGAGAATGCCATACAAAGACTGGCTCAAGGGGACCTGTCCGTACAGATAGAAGAAAGGATGGCGGGAAGGTTTGAGGAGCTGAGGACCAACATCAACAGAGGCTTTGAAGAACTCAGAAGAACGATGCAGGATGTTCTGCAAAGGCTTTCAAAAGCCTTTTCCGACGTGATGTCCATAACCCAAGCCATAAGGGATCTGTATCAAGGCTTTAACCTTCAAACGGGCGAGCTCAGCAGTATGCAGTCCGCCATTGACGCCTATACGGGTAGTATGATGGAGATGAGCGTGTTGATGAAGGACAAGTCCAAGTCCGCAATGGCTGAAGTTCTGGAAGGCAAGAACACGGTAAGCTCTTTGGAAGAAGCCACGGTGAGTATAAAGCGTGTGGGTTCCATAATAAACTCCTTTGTAGACCAGATAATAGACATATCGGAACAGACCAACCTGCTTGCCCTAAACGCAGCCATAGAGGCGGCAAGGGCGGGTGAGATGGGTAGGGGATTTGCGGTAGTTGCGGATGAGGTAAGAAGACTCGCAGAAAGCACGCAGGACGCCGCAAGGTTCATCCAGGAAAAGGTGATGGAAGTTATGGACATGATAGAGAAGGCTACACACATATCTACACAAACCGTAGAAAAGTACGATAGGATAGAAAGCAGTATATCCGAGCTTAGCAGGCTTATAGAGCACATGACCACCACCCTTGAGAAAGAGGTTGAAGCACTCCGTTTGATGCAGGTGCAGGTAAAGGGGATGATAGATGCTTCATCAGAGGGAAAGAAGAAGTTGGAATCCGTATCGGAAAGCACGCAGGAACTTACCCAACTCCTTATGGAGGTGGACGAGAACGTCAAGAGGTTTAAAGTCTAAAGGTTGAACTTTTAGCTCCTTTAGTGTAAAATATACATAGGATATCCGGGGTAGCTCAACGGGCAGAGCGGGTGGCTGTTAACCACCAGGTTGGGGGTTCGAGTCCCTCCCCCGGAGCCAAGAAAAGAGGGATGATTGAGGTAAAGGGCATCACCTTACCCGTAGTGGTCATAAAGGTCAAGGAAAGGGGGGATTCCGCTACGCTCCTGAAAGCCATAAGGGAAAAGCTTTCCTCCAAGCTCTTTGAGGGAAGCTACTTCCTCATAGATACCAACGGTCTGATAACCCAAGAAGAGGCGCAGGAGATAGAAAGACTCTTGTCAAAGGGCAAGTTCAAAAGTGTTAAAAGTCTAAAAGCGGAAGCTCCTACGGAGGTCAGGGACAGGCTACTGGTAATCAAAAAACACCTCAGGTCGGGGCAGAGGGTGGAACACAGCGGGGATGTCTTGGTTTTGGGAGATGTAAACAAGGACGCACAGGTTATAGCAAGCGGAAACATTATAGTCATGGGCAAGCTAAGGGGGGTGGCTTTCGCCGGTGCGTTGGGTGATGAGTCTGCGGTGGTGGTAGCCATGCAGATGCAACCCCAACAGATAAGGATAGGGAGGAAAGTAGCCATCATGAGCGATGAGGAGAGGACACCGCCTGATTATCCCGAGCTGGCGAAGGTGGAAGGAGACCATATAGTTTTGGAAGCCATCTGATGTATAATTAAAACCCGAGGCGAGGTGCCGGAGTGGCCGAACGGGGCGGTCTCGAAAATCGCTGTGGGGCGACGAGCTCCACCGGGGGTTCAAATCCCTCCCTCGCCGTAAGAAAGCGCTATGAGTGAGATGGTAAGAGAACTCAAACCCTACTTTGAAAAGACCACACAGCCCTTAATCTCCAAGCTCCATGAGCTTAAGGTCCAACCGAACCACATAACACTGGCGGGTCTGCTTTTCATCCTCTTGGGTTCTTATTTCCTCTACGAGGAACAGGACCTTATGGCTCTTGTATTCCTCACGCTGGGAGCCCTCTCGGACGCTCTGGACGGAGCCTTGGCGCGCAAGTCCAAAGGGGGTAGCACCTTCGGAGCCTTCTTTGATTCGGTGGTGGACAGGTTCTCCGACGCCATGCCCTTTATAGCCCTTGCCCTCAGGTATGAAGGCGCTACCGCTCTTGGTTCCTTGCTCGCTCTGGTCTTTTCCTTCGGAGTTAGCTACACCAGAGCCAGGGCGGAAGGGCTCGGATACGAGCTCCGTGTGGGTATCTTTGAAAGACCCGAGCGCTGGACTGTTCTGCTCTTGAGTATCCTCATAGGCTATCCCCAGGTGGGTGTGTGGGTGGTCTTCATAGGCTCTCTCATAACCACTTTGCAGAGGGTTTATACTTTTAGAAAACTAACGCAAGGAGGCTGACATGCTATCCAGAGACCTTATAGACCTTATGAGGGACATGGGCGTGTTCCCCGTGGTCCTCGGGACCGTTTCCAAAGAGGGCGATATACACATGGCCTTCGTGTCCTGGGTATACCCCATAGATGAGAGGACCATCCGAGTAGCCCTTAGCTCCAACGCAACCAGTGCCAAGAACCTGCGGGAGACTTCAAGGGCGAGTATCATGCTCTTTGCCCCGGACAAAGCCATCTCCTGCTACGGAAGTGCCCGTCTGGTCCTTGAGAGGATTGAGGAGGTCAAGTTTCCCGTGTCCGTGTTTGAGATAGCCATAGAGCGGGTAGAGAACAACCTTTTCCCCGGAGCCACCATAACGGGTGTAATACCCTTTGCCCATACGGGTGATTTGGCAAAGGCTGTAGAACTGGACCTGGCGGTTTTGAACGCCCTCAAGAGCGTATGAACCCCATAGTAAGCATAAGGAACCTCTACAAGGAGATAGGCGGAAGGGTCATACTGGAAGACATAAACCTTGAGGTTTACGAGGGGGAGGTTTTTAGCATAGTGGGGGGTAGCGGTAGCGGAAAGACCTCCATAACCAAGTGTATAGTGGGTCTTTGGAAGCCCACGAAGGGTGTGGTGGAGGTCTTCGGAAAAAACTTATCGGAGCTGAGCTTTAGGGAGCTGGACGAGATAAGGAGGTACATAGGCTATGTCTTCCAAGAGTCTGCCCTCTTTGACAGCCTTACCGTGTGGGAGAACGTAACCTTTTACTTCTTGGAAAGGATGGACACGCCCGAGGAGGAGCTCAAAAGTCTGGCTTTGGAAAAGCTCAGGTTGGTGGGTTTGGATGAGAGCGTACTGAACCTTTATCCCTCCGAGCTCTCTGGGGGTATGAAGAAGAGGGTAGGAGTAGCCCGAGCCATAGCCACCGACCCTAAGCTCATCATATACGACGAGCCCACATCGGGACTTGACCCCATAACCAGCAGGATGATTGACGAACTCATCCTGAGCCTCAGAGAAAAGGTAGGTAGCACCTCCATAGTGGTAACCCACGACCTCATCACCGCCTTTACCATCTCCGACAGGATGGCAGTGGTGGATAAGGGAAGGCTCATACAGGTGGGAACACCCAGGGAGATAATGGAGTCGGACAATCCACTCGTGAGAGACTTTGTCAGCAAGGGGCTCATCCAAAACTTTGTAAAATGAGGGTCTTGTTAAAGGTAGGTTCTAACCTCTTGCAGACACCCGAGGGCGACATAGACGTGGGCTTTCTCTCCCATCTGGCAAGGAGTATAAAGATACTCAGGGCTCAGGGTGTGGAAGTGCTTCTTGTGTCCTCCGGTGCGGTCCTGTGCGGTGCCAAAAAGTTGGGTCTTGAAGAAAAGCCCAAGGACATAACCCAAAAGCAGGTCCTCGCCGGTGTAGGTCAGGCTTACCTGATGCACCTTTACGACATGATTTTCTCCAACTACGGGCTCGTGCCCGCTCAGGTGCTTCTAACGTCGGACGTATTCAAGGAAGAGTCCAAGTTTCAGACAGCCAAGAACACCATACAGACCATGCTCTCCATGGGTATAGTTCCCGTCATCAACGAAAACGACGCAGTGGCAATTTCCGAGCTCATATTCGGGGACAACGACTTCCTCGCTGTTCATACCTCTTTTATGATGGACGTGAGCCTTTTGGTAATCCTCTCCACCGCGGGAGGTCTGAGGGACACGGATGGTAACGTAGTGCCCTTTGTAGAGGATGTGGACTCCGCCTTTAGCCTGGTGAAGAAGGAGAGCTCCCTCTTCGGCACTGGGGGTATGTATAGCAAGCTCCTTGCGAGTAGGATAGCCAGCTCTTTGGGTATCAACGTGGTCATAACGGGCAAGGACGATGACCTGGTGAAGGTGGTTAGACTTGAGACCAAAGGAACGCTTATAAAGGCACAGTCCAAACCCATGCGCCAGAGGAAGAAGGTCATAGCTATGATGGAAGAGACCAAGGGAGCTATCTACGTGGACGAGGGAGCTTACAGGGCATTAAGGGTGGGCAAGAGCCTGCTACCTGCCGGCGTGCTGAGAGTGGAGGGCTACTTTGAGCGGGGAGATACGGTCAGCGTCTTGAGGGAGGATGGCTTTCTGATAGGTAAGGGCAGGGTAAACTTCTCCTCCGAGGAGATAAAGAAGGTTTTAAGAAAACACGGGGAGGAAGTCAAGCGCATCCTCAAGACCAACAAGGAAGAGATAATACACAGGGATTATCTGGTGGTCTTCTGATAAAATTCTTCTTACATGTCAAGGGCGGTCTTGGAAATAAGCAGGAAGGCTCTGGAACATAACGTAAAGGCTCTTTATAACTACACCAAAAAGCCCATCATAGCTGTGGTAAAAGCGGACGCTTACGGCATGGGGGCTCTCCATATCTGTGAGCTTTTGGAGAAGGTGGAGGAAGTGTCCGCCTACGCGGTAGCCTGTTTGGAGGAAGGGATAGAGTTAAGACAGGCGGGTATCAAGAAGAAAATCCTGGTGCTGGGGGGTGTGCTAAGGGGCGAGGGCAAGCATATGAAGGAGTTTAACCTTACGCCCGTGGTGTCCCACGAGGAGCATCTGAGAGCCCTTGAGGAATTGGACATAAGGTTTCATGTCAAATACGATACTGGTATGGGGCGTCTGGGTTTTCTTGATGGTGTGCTGAGGGATGAGAGGATAGAGGGTGTGATGAGCCACCTTTCCAGTCCGCTGGATAAAGAGTTCTCCAGACACCAGATAGAAAAGTTTGAAAAGATACTCCAAGCTTACAAAGGCCTGTCCTACATACACTTGGAGAGCTCGGCGGGCATCGCCTACAAACTGCCCTTTACCACCCACATAAGGGTGGGTCTTGCCATACACGGCGAGTATCCCGCTCCGGACTATCCCGTAAAGCTTGAAAGGGTTTACACGCTCAAGGCACAGCTCCTCTCGGTCAAGGAACTGCCCCCCAACTTCCCCGTGTCCTACTCAAGGACCTACACAACGGACAGGAGGAAAAAAGTGGGCGTGGTAGCCTTCGGTTATGCGGACGGGCTCATAAAAAGCCTTTCTAACGTGGGACACCTTTACTACGAGGGCAGACCCGTCAAAATCTTGGGCAACATAACCATGGACATGACCATGGTGGACCTGGACCCCACGGACGCCAAGGTGGGGGATTATGTGGAGATAGTGGGACCAAACCAGAGCTTTGGAGAGCTTGCCAAAAGTGCCGGCACAATACCCTACGAGCTTATGTGTAATCTGTCAAAACGCATAAGGAGGGTGGTGTGCTCATAACCTTTGAGGGCATAGACGGGAGCGGAAAGTCCACGCAAGCCAAAAGGCTTTACGAGTTTTTAAGGTCCATGGGTAAAGAAGTATCCCTCTACAGGGACCCGGGTTCTACTCCCTTGGCGGAGGAGATAAGGCGGTTGCTCTTAGACTACTCCATGGACCCAACCACCGAGCTTCTCCTCTTTGAGTCCGCACGCTCCAGCCTTGTGTGGGAGAGGATTTTCCCAGACCTAAAAGCCGGTAAGCTGGTCATAGTGGACCGCTTCATTGACTCCACCACCGCATACCAAGGCTACGGCAGACAGATAAACCTCGGAACGGTGAACATCCTCAACCACATAGCCATAAGGGGGAGAAAGCCGGACCTCACCTTTGTGTTAAACGTCTCCTTGGAGACAGCCCTTGAGAGGCTAAGAAGGTCTGGAAAACCCACACGCTTTGAAGACCCAAGCTTTTTAAGTAGGGTTAGAGATGCCTACATAATCATGGTTAGCCAAGAAAAGGAAAGAAGGATGTTCCTCATAGACGGTGAGCGCCCAGAAGAAGAGGTCTTTGAGGATATAAAGGGGATTACTCTGGAGTTCTTGGATGAGGTTTGATGCCATAGTCGTTGGCTCGGGACCGGCGGGTTCCACGTGCGCCTACGAGCTCTCCAAGAGAGGCTTAAAGGTTGCCATCCTTGAAAAGAAAAAACTACCACGTTTTAAGATCTGCGCGGGCTGTCTTTCTGCGAGGATAGGAAAACACCTGCCTAAGGGTTGGGAAAGGCTGGTGCTTAACTCCATAAGCTCCGGCGTGCTGAGGTATAAGCAAGATAGCTTTAAGCTGGAAGACGAGCAAACCATAGCCTACATAATAGACAGGTCAAGCTTTGATTACTTCCTAACACAGAAGGCTATGGAAGAGGGAGCTAAGCTCATAACGGACGAGTTTGAAGGCTTTGAGGAGGAGAAAGGGCATTACCGGGTCTTTACCAAGGGAGGGAGCTTTACCTGTGATTACCTGATAGGGGCGGACGGCTTTTATTCCAAGACCGCCAAGCTTTTGGGCTTTGAGAAGAGAAAGTTTTACCGCTCGCTGGAGCTCTTTGACAAGCTTGAGTGGGGCGCAAAGGAGGTAGAGATAAGCATAGGTTGGGTAAGGAGGGGCTACGCTTGGACCTTTCCGAGGGGTGAGGGAGTGAGCATAGGGATTGCGAGCGGACACGGGGAGAACCTTTTGAGCCTTTTAAGGGAATACGGGCGCTCGGACGCCAAACCTTACGGCTGGCACATACCCTACTCGGAAGGCATGAAAGACTTACATCTGGGCAGGGGAAGGGTTCTTCTGGTGGGTGATGCGGGAAACTTTGTAGACCCTCTCTTGGGAGAGGGTATATACTATGCAGTCCTGAGTGGTAAAAGGGCGTCTGAGTCCATCCTTAAAGAGCGGTCAGAGCCGATAAAGAGCTACAGGATTTTGGTTGAAGACTTGGCTCGGGAGTTTGAGTATGCAGGCAGGATAGCCAAAATAGGCTACAGCTGGCAGTGGCTCGCCTACAGGTTTGCCAAGTTGGGCGGTCTTTCACTCTTTTATGAGCTACTGAAGGGGAGGATGGGTTATAAAGAGTTATACAGGAGAGGGTGGGCGAAGATGGTAAAGGGTTGGTGGAGGTTTGTCTTCCTTTCCTAATCCCCGATGTGCATGGCGGTTACCGAGTCCCATTGGGCTATGTGTAGCTTGAGCCATGGGACGAGCTTCTCTTCAAGAAAACTTATCACCGACTCTATACTCCTATCCCTTTTGTAGAGCTTGTAGACCTTGTTTACCTCTTCCCTCATCCTGTCATGGTCCGCCTTATGCATGGGGTATGCAAAAAACTCCGCCTCCCTCATAAACTCCTCCTCGGTAGAAAAATGCTCCTCTATGTCTATGGATAACTCCTCCATCAATCTATCTACCTTATCCAAATCTTTCTCCTTAAGGGCTGTGTAAAGCTCATTTATCAGGTTTACTTCGTCTTCATGTATGGCGTTCATGAACATGTTGGCAACCCTCTGCAGGTCTTCAGGTCTTATAAGCATTACACGTCCTCCTTAAGGTTTATTGAGTATTTTTTATTATATTGTCTTAATATTCTTGTGCCATGATATAGGTCAGCACGAAAACTTAAAGGGACAACTTCATCCTATGTTGTATACTTTCTCTATGAAAGACCGCAGACTTCAGAAGCTATCCAAGCTCTTCATGGAGGAGATAGCCAACATCATCCTTTACGAGCTGGAAAACCCAGCACTCAAACAAGCCATAATCACAAGGGTGGAGATAACCCCCGACCTGAGAAACGCCAAAGTCTACTTTACATCCCTCCAAGAGGGCAAGGAAAGGGAAGTCCAAAAAGCCTTAGAGAGCTCCAAAAACCTCATAAGGTCCATGCTACTCAAAAGGCTTGACCTTAGGTATACACCGGACATAGCCTTTATATTTGATAAAGAACTCAAACACTTTGAGAAGATATGGCAAAGGCTCGGAGAGTAGAGCTCCTGACCGAAAGCTCTTACAGTCTGGACCCTCCGTCGGGCAAGGTGCTAATCCATGTGGATGAGGAACTCCAACCTAAGGAGCTTCCTCTGGTGCTTTCCGAAGAGGTAGACCCACGGATTCCCTACACCTTTCTAAACCCCCTCCAAAGCGCCTTTTACTATACCTACCATGATGGTAGCGCGCTTGTATCAAGCCCCACATCCTCGGGTAAAAGCCTCATAGCCCATCTGTTTATGAAAGACTGCAAAGGAAGAAAAGTCTACACCGCACCTACCAAATCCTTGGTTTACGAAAAGGCTGTGGAGCTCAAACGATACTACAAAGTAGACCTGCGGACGGGAGACCAGGTGTTGGAGAGCTACAAGCCCTTGAAGGGAGAGCTTCTGGTATGCACTTACGAATACCTCACCCTCTCGTGGAGAAACTCCTCTCTGGAGGATGTGGAGTGTTTGGTGGTGGATGAGGTTCACCAAATTATAAAAAGACCGGTGGTTGAGGAGCTCCTGACCTATGCCCTGGAAAGGCGCATACCCGTGCTTGCCCTGTCTGCCACACTGCCCGGCGATGAAGAGCTGGCGTTGTGGCTCGGCGTAGGCCTTTTCTTAAAGAGCTCTTGGAGACCGGTGCCTTTGGAGAGAAAGGTTCAGCCCCTTACCGAGTTTAAGCCTATGCACAGGGACTTGGATTCAAAGACGGAGATGATGGCAAGCAGGCTACTTAACGCCCTCCTTAGCCTGAGAGAGAGGGACGAAAAAACCATCCTCTTTGTCCCGCGCAAGCAGGTGGGCTGGGACTTGCTGGAGCTCGCCCACAGGGAGCGCATAGGCATAATGAACGAGACACTACCCTTTGAGAAGGAAGAAGAAAGAGAGCCGGAGATTGCCTTTCACAATGCAGATGTGCCCAAGGAGGAGAGGGAAGCTATAGAGAAGGCTTTCAGGGAGGGAAGCCTTAACATGTTGGTGGCGACGCAAACCCTTGCTTACGGCGTAAACCTACCGGCGGACAGGGTGATAGTCTTGGTGGAGATGTATAACGACAAGCGCTCAAGGGGGGTCCGTTCCATACCCGACAGCCTTGACATACTCCAGATGGAGGGAAGGGCGGGAAGGCTCGGAATAAAGGAGATAGGATACTCCCACTGGCTACTCTACGGCGGAAAGGAGGAGCGTCTTTGTTTGAAGATGAAAGAAGACATGGAGTCTGAGCTAAAATCAAAAGTTAAGGAACGGCTCAGCTTTGACGAGCTGGTTATGTTTGTTCTTTTGTCCATCCATTACAGGGGTAGGGACTTTTGGAGCTTTTTGGAGAAGACCTACTCCTTTGGAGATGTGGCGAGGGACAAGGTCAAGAAAGCCTTGGACTTTCTGGAATACGGACACTACATAGAAGGTTTTAGGCTGACCCAGAAGGGTCTTTTCTGCCTAAGCTCGGACATACCACCCACCGCACTGGAGAAGTATCTGACAAGGAGGAGAATAAACCTACCACTGATGGCAAGCGTAAGACCTTTACTTAGCAAGAGGAAGTTTGACTCCCTTTACTACTTTGTTAGGAGGGGAGAAAGCTTTGAGGAGGATGACCTGTATGTTAAGGGCTTGCTCTCTGCTTGTCTAAGGGACTGCCTTTTGGACAACACCCATCAGTTTCTCTTCTATGTAGAGGGACTGCTCTTCAAATACCCCAGCATAAAGAACCCTCCCGGAGATTTTTCCTACCTGAGCTCTGAGGCGCTCCACCTTATCAAGAAGCTCGTCAGCATGTCCCGTGTAGGGCTTTTTGAAGAGGACAGAATGAAAATCTTGGAGGTAGCACACTCGGTAAAGTTTGGAGTAAGTCCGGACTTTGCGAGCGTGAGCGGTATAAAGGGTATAGGTCATATAAGGGCTAACCTCATAAAAAGGATTTTGCGAAGAGAAGGCAAGAACCTTCCTCCTCTGGGTAGCAAGACATCGTCCCTCTTTGAGTTTCTCGGAGAGGACGAGTGGAAAAGTCTGGCTGTTGCTGTTCTCGTAGAAGAAAGGAAGCTGTCAAAGGAAAAGGCGGAGGCGGAAGCTGATAAGGTTTTGAAAATTTTAAAGAACAATCTTTCCGGATATATGGTAGATGACCAAATCCTTCTGGTATACGCCCTGTCCACATTGGGTAAAGACGCACTCAGAATGAAGAAAAAGGAGCTGATTTCTGAAATTTTTGGTGTATAATTTAATACAAAATTAGTCAAGGAGGATGAAAATGGCGAAAAGAGGAAGGAAAAAGGGTGGCCCGAGATACAAGAGGGTAACCCTCTCCCTACCCAAGAGGCTCTACTATGTGCTCAACGGCATAGCCCTCGGGGATGAGAGGAAGTTAAACAGGCTCATAAAGGGCATCCTTGAGGACAAGCTGATGGAATCCACGGTGGCGGAGCTGGAGCTCTACCTGGGCAGGGGTGAGGAGGAAGAGGAGGTCCAAGAACAGCCCGAGCAGGCAGAATAGCTCTTATGATAAGCCAGCGTATAAGGGAGCTCAGGGCTTACAAGACGGAGACAACCCCAGCCAGGGTAAAGCTATCCTCCAACGAACTCAGCATAGATTTGCCCGACCATGTCAGGGAGAGGATAGCGCGGGAGGTATCCCGCATACCCCTGAACCGCTATCCGGATCCACAGGCAAGGGAGCTGAAAGAGGTTATAGCCCAAAGGTTTGGAGTGTCTCCGGAAAACATAGTCTTGGGCAACGGCTCGGACGAGCTCATATACTACCTCTCCATAGCGGTGGAAGAGTTCAGCAGGGGCATCTTCTACCCTACTCCCACCTTCCCCATGTATGAGATTTCCGCAAGGGTTTTGGGAAGGGAGAGGGTTGAGGTCCCCCTTGATGAAAACTTTGACATAGACTTGGAGAACTCTCTCAAAGCCATAGAGGAAAAAAAGCCAGCCCTTGCCTACTTTGCTTACCCTAACAACCCTACTGGCAATTGCTTTTCAGAGGACAGGATAGAGAGTGTGCGCTCTTTAGGTCTTTTCTGCGCGCTGGACGAGGCTTACTATCACTACTCTAAGAAAACCTTTCTCAACCAAGCTTTGACGAGGGATGATACGGTGGTTTTGAGGACCCTCTCCAAAATAGGCATGGCGGGGCTGAGGGTGGGTGTGCTTATAGCACGGGAGGACATAGCCTACGAGATAAACAAGATGCGCCTCCCTTTTAACATAACCTATCCCTCCCAGGTCATCGCCAAGCTCCTGCTTACGGAGTTTTACGAACTCATTGAGTCTGCAGTAGAGGAAGTTATAAAGGAGAGGGAAAGGCTATTTGTGGAGCTGAGCTCCTTCAAAGGCATAAGGGTCTACCCAAGTCAAGCTAACTTTATACTCTTTAAAGCGGAAAGTATGAGCGCACAAGAGCTACACAGGGGATTGGTGGAGAGGGGCGTGCTGATAAGGAACATGTCTTACCTGATTGAGAAGGCTCTGAGGGTAAGCGTAGGAAAGAGGGAGGAGAACGATGAGTTCCTTGAAGCTCTCTCTAAGGTGCTTGGTGGTTAGTCTTGTCCTCCTGCGGAGGCGGTGGCGGGGGTTTTGATGGTGTTTATGTATCAGATATAGGGTTGCAACGCATAGGCCCTGCCATGATGTAAAATAAAGTTATGGATGCGGTGATAGCTTGGCTTTTGTTCTTTGCAAAGCTTGTCCTCGCCATGCTTATAGTGGGCATACCCCTGCTTTTGGTGGTGATCTTTATAGCCAACATTATTTACAGAAAGTTTTTAGAGCGTCAGCGCGGAGATTAAGTGGTATACTCTGCGTTTATCCTTATGTATTCGTAGCCTAAGTCCGAAGCGTAGTAGGTCCAGCTTTCCTTACCTTCGCAGAGGTCAAGGGTTATCTCCACCTCTTTGCTTTCTTCCATGTATCTCTTAGCCTTCTCCAGAGCTCTGGGATGGGGTTTGCGGTCGTAGAGAAGATGGGGACCGATGAAGACCTTTATCTTAAACTGGTCTATAGGAAAGGGTGTAGAGCCAGCGGAAGCCACAATCCTGCCCCAGTTGGGGTCGTTGCCGTAGATCGCGGTCTTCACCAGGTTAGAAGTGGCTATCCTCTCCGCTATGGTGCGAGCCTTCAAGGATATGGAGGCGTTCTTTACGATGACCTTTATAACGTGGCGTGCTCCCTCTCCATCCTCTACAATCTTCTTCGCAAGGCTCAAAGAGACCCCCTCCACAGTTCTTGACACGCGCTCAAGGTCATCCCTGACCAGACCAAGGCTGACCAACGCAAAGGAGTCGTTGGTGCTCATACACCCGTCCACACTTATGGAGTTGAAGGTCCTGAGGTTCACCTCCGTATGGAGTTTGTTGAGGGTAAGAGGGTCAAGTCGGGCGTTGGTGAAGACGAAGGATAGCATGGTAGCCATGCTGGGGTGTATCATCCCCGCTCCCTTGGCAAAGCCGAAGGTCTCCACCACACCGTCCCTGACAAAGTCAAACTTGGGAAAGCTATCGGTGGTGGATATGACCTCCGATGCCGTCTTTATGTCCAACTCCTCCAAGTTGGAACATGCATGGTCTATGGCAGGCAGGACCTTACCCATGTCCATGGGTTTTCCTATGACGCCCGTAGAGAAGACCAGCACCTCCGACGGTGTTATATCAAAGTTTTCCGCTACCCTCTTTGCCATCAATTCCGCATTAAGCACACCATCCTCACCCAATCCACAGTTGGCATTTCCGCTGTTTATGACGAAGGCTCTTGCATACCCGCCCCTTTCTTTCAGCGCTCTCTCCGAGTAGATGACGCTACCGGACTTGAAGTGATTGCTCGTAAACAGGACGGAGACGGGACAAGTTTCGGGGAATAGGACGACCAAAAGGTCGGGCTTTTTGGAAGCTTTAAGACCGGCGGTAGCTATACCCATCAACAGGTTCATAAAGAATATACTACCACACAAGCCACCCTGGGGATTATAATACTTCTCCGATGAAGTTGTTCCTTCTAATCCCACTCCTTCTCTCCTTCGCTTGCCAACCCTTGCCCAAGGATGTTCCCATAGAAAAATACAGGAATCAGTTTATACAGGGTAGGGCTGAGGTCTCAAAGGAGCTCCAAAGTAAGATACCATCCAAAGACCACTTTCTAATCATCTCCGTCAGAAGTCTTGACAACCCCATGCCTTTGGCGGTCCTGAGGGTAAAAAACCCGGAGCTCCCCTACGAGTTTAAGATTACGGGAAGACACAAGCTAACGCACGACAGGATAATGGAGGGTGAGGTAATCTTGACAGCAAGGATAAGCAAACAGCCGAGCGCGGAGCTATCCAAGGGAGACTTGGTGGGTTCGGTAAACACCAAGGTTGGGACAAAGGGCGTGGTGGTTAAAATAGATACGGAGGTGCGGTAATATGCTCAGAAGAATCCTTGAAGGTGGACAGGCTATAGCCCTCATTCCCGCCATAAGCCTCTTCATCGGCGCCACCTTTCTGGGTTTTTACGGCGTTTATGTGCTTATTGAGACGCTCGTCAAGGTCTTTACGGACCCTGAGGTCAGGGACACTACGGTTCTTTCCACCAAGTTCATATCCGTCATGGACATACACCTGCTCTCGGTGGTCCTGTATATCTTCTCGGTGGGCTTGTACGAGCTCTTCGTGGGTAAGCTTAACCTTCCCGAATGGCTCAAAATAGAGAGTATAGACGACCTTAAGGCAAAGCTTGCCAGCGTAATCATCCTCATATTAGCCATAACTTTTACCAAGAACTTGGTCAAATGGGAGAAACCCATTGATACACTTCTCTTCGGCATAGCCATTGCGGTAGTCATCCTTGCGCTTATCTTCTATTATAGGGAAAAGGAAAAGCACTGATGGAAGCTCAGAGGAAGCGCCTGAGCCTTTCTTCCAGAGAGCTTGATGTGATAAACAAGTCCGCACGGGTTTTAAGCGGTAATCTCAACTTTCAGGAGAGCTCCAAAGAACTCCTTAAGGTCCTCTACTCCTTCTGGGATGCCAAGCTCAGCTTTGTGTTCGTCTATGGCGATAGTCCCAAAGGCTTGCGTGTAGTAGCTCAGTTCGGTGCTGATAACCTCTCCCAAGACTTGTTCTTCAAAAGGGGAGAAGGACCCGTAGGCAAGGCTTACAAGGACGGTATCCCCATAGTCCTCCACACCCTGAAGGAGTTTGACAGGAGCATAAGGGAGCTCTTGGAAGGAGATGAGACCTTTATAGCGGTGCCCATAAGGGCTGGTGGGGACATCGTAGGTGTGCTTGCGGTCTTTAAAAAGTTTGAGGAGACGGAGAGCGTGGAGAAGGGCGTGGAGCTTCTCCTCATACTGGGCACCATGATGGGGATGGTCTACAAGCTTGAGGAAAAGCTCCAAGAGGAAAGAAAGGAATGGGAAGATGAGAGGAAGGAGCTGACAAAAGCTCTGGAGGAAAGGTATAGTCTGGAGGGCATAGTGGGTAGGAGCGGGTGGATAAAAAACCTGGCAACCATGATAGAAAAGGTGGCGGACACGGACATAACGGTGCTAATAACGGGAGAAAGCGGGACAGGCAAGAGTTTGGTGGCAAAAGCCATACACTTTATGAGTAGGAGGAGGGAAAAGCCCTTTATAACCATAAACTGCTCCGCCATACCCGAGACGCTTCTTGAAGCGGAGCTCTTCGGCTACGAAAAGGGTGCCTTCACTGGCGCATACACTTCCAGAAAAGGCAAGTTTGAGCTTGCCAACGGCGGGACCATCTTCTTGGACGAGGTGGGAGACCTACCTCTTTCTTTGCAACCCAAACTCTTAAGGGTCTTGCAGGAGAAGGAAATAGAACCTTTGGGTAGTGAGAGGAGTGTGAAGGTGGATGTCAGGGTCGTGTGCGCCACCAACAAAGACCTGAAGGACCTCATATCTAAGGGGCTCTTCAGGGAAGACCTATACTACAGGATAAGCGCCTTTCCCGTGCATATACCCCCTCTCAGGGAGAGAAAGGAGGACATACCCCTTCTGGTAGAACACTTTTTGAACATCTTTAACCAGAGATACAACAAGAAGGTGAGGATAAGCCCAAAGGCTTTGGACGTCATGACGGAGTACGCGTGGTATGGCAACGTGAGGGAGCTGGAGAACACCATAGAGCGCCTCGTAATCCTCTGCGACAACGTCATAAAGGTAGAAGACCTACCCTCTTACTTTCTCTCTCAGAAGAAGGAAGAAAAGCCCATGCCGGAGCTGATAGAGGGCACAGAGAGGGAAGCCATAATAAAGGCTCTTGAAAAAACAGGCTATGTAAAGTCCCGAGCTGCCAAGCTTTTGGGCTACACACTCAGACAGTTAGACTACAGGATTAAAAAGTATCGCATAGAGATCAAAGGCTTTTGAGAGTCCTTATGACCTCCCTCGGGTCCGTCTTTCCCTCACGCACCAGCCTTAGGCATCTGTATCCTATGAGCTTGAAGATGGTGGAAGGCTTGCCCTCCACCCTACCGCCGTCCACATAAAGGTCCACCTTGTCTCCAAAATAAGCCAGCGCCTCCTCCACGGTGGATGCGGGCTTTTCCCCCTCCGGGTTGGCGCTGGGAGCTACAACTGGTCTGTTGAATTCCTTAAGTAGCTTTCCTACGAAGGTCTCCTGCGGGGGAATCCTGAAGGCTAAGCTCCTTCCGTTGCGCGTAAGGTATGCGGGAAAGCGTGTCCTGGGGTAGAGTATGAGGGTTATTCCCATGAAGAAGAGCTTTAGGTGTTTGTCAAGGATTAGAGGCTTGAAGGAGTAGAGCCATTCGGTGTGAGGGAGCAAGATTATAAAGGGTCTGTTGGATGGTCTTCTTATTCGGTAGAGCCTTTCAAGGGCTTGTCTGTTTGTAGCGTCCGCCAGAAGTCCGTATATGGTGTCGGTGGGAGCACAGAGGATACCCCCCTCCCTGAGCGTCCTTACACACTCTGCGTAGACCCAAGGGTCTTGAAGTCTTATTACCTTAGACATCTATGACCCTTATTACCTTCTCCACATCCGGTGGTAAAGTTATGGGACCTTCACACACCTTTATGGCGGTGTCGGGGTCTTTGAGTCCGTTGCCCGTGAGGGTGCAGACCACCACCTCCCCTCCTTTAAAAAAGCCCTTCCTGACGAGCTTTATAAGACCTGCCACCGACGCAGCGGAGGCAGGCTCGCAGAATATACCCTCCTTTGATGCCACGAGCTTGTAAGCCTCCAGTATCTCCTCATCGCTGACCGCATCTATCAAACCACCGGATTCCTTGGAGGCTTGCAGGGCAGGTTGCCAGCTGTAAGGGTTTCCTATCTTTATGGCGGTGGCTATAGTCTGAGGGTTCTTTATGGCGTAGCCTTTGACTATGGGAGCAGCACCCTCCGCCTGCCAACCCATCATCCTGGGGAGCTTTTTTGTCTTTCCCGCCTGATAATACTCTTTGTAGCCTTTCCAGTAGGCGGTTATGTTGCCCGCATTGCCCACGGGTATGAAGTGATAATCAGGAGCTTCTCCCAGGGCGTCGCATACTTCAAAGGCGGCGCTCTTCTGACCCTCTATCCTGTAGGGATTGACCGAGTTTACCACCTCAACGGGTAGGAGCTCCCCTATCTTCCTGACTATGGACAGGGCGTCATCAAAGTTGCCCTGTATGGCTATCACCTTGGCACCGTATATGACAGCCTGGGAGAGCTTACCCAAGGCAACCGCACCCTTCGGAAGGACCACAAAGGCTTTGAGACCCGCCTTTGCGGCGTAAGCTGCGGCGGATGCGGAGGTGTTGCCGGTGGATGCACAGATGACCGCCTTTTTCCCCGCCTCTACCGCCTTGGATATGGCTACCGTCATACCCCTGTCTTTGAAGGAACCCGTAGGGTTGAGCCCTTCATACTTCAAGAAAATCTCACCCTTAAAGCCTATCTCCCTTGCCAGGTTCTGGGCATGCACCAAGGGCGTGTTTCCCTCGTAGAGGGTTATGATGGGTGTGTTTTCATTTACGGGTAAAAATTCCCTGTATGCCCTTATTATTCCTCGCCAATAGTTCATAACCTCTCACTCTTGGGTCTTTTCCTGTTCTCCCTTCTTCTCCTCCTTCTCCTTCTCAAGCTCCTTCTTTACGCTTTCTATGGCACCCGTCGCAGCGGCTGAAGCTATCTTTATCATCTTGTTGGCAATGTCCAGAAGGGAAGCGGTCACCTCCTTAGCCTTTTCCACGGGAACCTGTAGCAAAGGCTTTTCCTCAACCCCCACCTTTTCTTTGAGGGCTTTCAGCTCCTTCTCAAGCTTTTCAATCTCCGCCCTGATGTCAAGCTCTTGTTTTTCTTTCTCTTCCATAGTAATCACCTCCAACCATATATTATAATACTTACCGACGGGGGTGTGGCGGAACTGGCAGACGCCGGGGACTTAAAATCCCCTGGGGCAACCCCCCGTGAGGGTTCGAGTCCCTCCACCCCCATCTCGGGACCATGATACTGAGCGATGGAAGCATAAGAGAGCTTATAGAAAGAGGAGAGCTCCTGATAGAACCCTATGAGGAGGGCAACATCCAAGCGTCCTCCATAGACCTTCGCCTGGGTGATGAGATTCTCATCTATGAGAACTCCTTTATAGACATAAAGGACACGAGCCTGAGCGTAAAGAGGGTGGACATAAGCGATGGGTTTGTGATTGAGCCTAAAGCCTTTGTGTTGGCTACCACTTTGGAGTATATAAAGCTTCCTGATTACATCACCGCCTTCGTGGAGGGCAGGTCCTCCTTGGGAAGGCTCGGTCTCTTCATTGAGAACGCCGGATGGGTGGACGCGGGTTTTGAGGGACAGATAACCTTGGAGCTCTACAACGCCAACTCCTGCCCAATAAAGCTCTATCCGGGGATGAGGATATGCCAGATAGTCCTGGCTGAACTGGATAAGCCCGCGCAGAGACCTTACAGGGGCAAGTATCAGGGACAGAAGGGAGCCACCCCTTCACGCATACACATGGACTTCGGATGACTATATTAAAAAACATGAAGGGAATTAGCTACCTGTTAGCTCTGGTGCTGTTGGCTCTCTTGGTATTCTTTGCCTTCAAGGATGAAAAGGAGGGTGTATCCTTCAAGCCGGACGGTAAAACCCTTAACATGCCCCTTGAGAGCCTTGACGGGAATAGACAGAGCTTGACCGATTACAGGGGCAACATACTCTTGGTTAACTTTTGGGCCACATGGTGTCCCCCTTGTAAAGAGGAAATGCCCATGTTTGAGGAGCTTTACAGGAAGTATGCGGATAAGAACTTCAGGATAGTGGCGGTCAACATGGATACCAACCCTTCAAGCCTGAAGGACTTTCTATCAAAAAACCCCTACTCCTTTGGCATATACAGGACGGATGAACGGGTCATAAGAGAGCTCAACATATCAGGCTTTCCCACCTCTTACCTCGTTGACGTTGAGGGCAAGGTCTGTAAGGTAAGGCTGGGTATATACAGGGAGTTGGAGAGGGATATAAAGGACCTCTTGGAAAAGGGTGGAAGATGTTAAGGCTTTTGATGGTGGACAACTACGACTCCTTTACATACAACCTGGTGCAGTATTTTTACATACTCGGGGCTGAGGTTTTGGTCAAGAGGAACGACGAGATAGGTGTGGAAGATGTGAAGAACATGGACATAGATGCCATCGTCATATCCCCGGGTCCATGCAGTCCCAAAGAGGCGGGCGTATCGGTAGACATCATAAAGGGCTTTTATAGAGAGATTCCTATTCTGGGCGTATGTTTGGGGCATCAGTCCATAGGCTACGCCTTCGGCGGTAGGATAGTAAGGGCTAAGAACTTAATGCACGGCAAGACCTCTCTCATCTACCACACGGGAGAGGGCATATTTGAAGGCATCAAAAACCCCTTTACCGCCGTCAGGTATCATTCCTTGGTGATAGAAAGGGAAAGCCTGCCCTCGGAGCTAAAAATCACCGCAGAATCCGATGATGGTGAGATAATGGGCATTCAGCATGTGGAGTATCTGGTCTTCGGTGTGCAGTTTCACCCCGAGTCCGTTCTTTCAGACTCGGGCATGGAAATCCTTAGGAACTTCCTTCGGATAGTCCAAGGGAGTCGTCAATCCATCTGATATATTCCTCGTTGCCCGCCACTATGGGAAGGGCGATTATCTCCGGGACCGTGTAAGGATGGATGGATTTGACCCCCCTTAGGAGCTCTTCAAGCTTCAGGGCGGAGGTTTTGACAATCAGGAGCTCCTCTTTGTCCTTTTCTATGTTTCCCTTCCACCAGTAGGTGGAATCTATTTCCTTAACAAGGTTTACGCATGCTCCGAGCTTGTTTTGTATGATGTAGTCCGCAACCTCCTGTCCTTTACCGACAGGCACGGTTATGAAAACCACATAATAACCCTTCATGCCTTATTATTATAAGCATGGACTGGACGCAGGTATTGACGCTCCTTGTGGGCATGGCGGGGATTCTTGGTGTGTTTGCTTCGCTCATAAACTCCAACGTAAACAAAAGGATTGATGACGTAAACCGGAGGATAGACGAGCTGAGTCGGAGGATGGACAGGCTGGAGGATAAGATAGAAGAGCTAAGAAAGGCTGTTCTGGAGCTTCTTAGGGCAGAAAAGGGCTAAAATTTTAAACTATGAAGTTTTCCCTGACCATAATAATCATCTTTTCGCTCCTTGCCCTGTTTGCGGACCTCATAGCTCCCTACCCTTACGACCTTCAGAGCAGAAAAACGCCCTTCCACCCTCCCACGCGCATCCATGTGATAAAGGATGGAAGGCTTACATCGCCATATGTGAACCTCTATGAGTTGACGGACCCACTTTTTAAGGTTTACAGAGAGAGGAAGGATATACAGTGCAAGCTTAGGTTTTTCAGCAGGACGGATTACGGGTTTAAGGTCCTTAGTGTTGAGGAGCCTTGCAGGCTCCACCTTCTGGGCTCTGACAAGCTGGGAAGGGACGTCTTCTCCCGACTCCTCTACGGTGCAAGGGTCTCGCTGACGGTGGGCTGTGTGGGTATAATCATCACCTTTTTCTTAGGCTCTCTAATAGGCGGTCTGTCGGGCTTCTTCGGAGGGAGGATGGATGCCTTTACCATGAGGCTCGTGGAAATCCTTTTAGCCATCCCCACCTTCTACCTGATGCTTTCCCTGAGGTCCGTCTTCCCCCTTACCATGGGTAGCTTTGAGGTCTTTCTGATGGTTGTCTTCATCCTCTCCTTCATAGGATGGGCGGGTCTGGCGAGGGTGGTAAGGGGGATGGTCCTATCCATAAGGGAGAAAGAGTTTGTCTATGCGGCAAAGACCTACGGTGCGGGTCCACTGAGGATTCTCTTTAAGCACATCCTCCCAAACGCTTACTACTACCTCGTAGTTTCCGCTACCCTCTCCTTCCCGGGCTACATACTTGCGGAGGCATCTTTGAGCTTTCTCGGTCTTGGCATTCAAGAGCCTTACCCAAGCTGGGGAAACATGCTTTCGGACGCACGCAACGTAAACCTGGTCTCCGCACACCCTTGGATACTTTCCCCCGGTGTGGCTATATTCCTGTTGGTGATAGCCTTCAATCTGTTGGGTGATGAGCTTTTAAAGAGGAGGCGCTGATGGACTACACGGCAGAGGTTGTGAGGAATGAGTTCTTGAGCGGTAGACTCCACCTCCTGGAGCTCCATGCTCCCGAGATAGCCAAAAACTCAAGGGGTGGACATTTTGTAATGCTCAAGGGCTGGAAAGGGCTTGACCCTCTGGGCAGGAGAGCCTTTGCGGTGGGCGATGTGAGGGGTGAAAACCTCCTCCTTTTTTACGATGTGGTAGGCAAGGGAACACAGCTTCTGAGCTCTCTGAGGGAGGGAGACAGGGTGCAGGTCCTTGGTCCCCTGGGCAAAAGGCTCTTTGATTACGAAGGGGATAAACACCTGCTCTTGGGCGGTGGCGTAGGTCTTGCGGGTCTTTCCCTTCTGGGTAAGGAACTCAGGCGCATGGGCAAGCGGGTGGTCTTCGTTTATGGTGGCAGGTCCGCAGAGCATTTGGGCATGGAAGGGTGGCTAAAGGAGGAGGGCTTTGATTACATCCTTTACACCGAGGATGGAAGCAAGGGAAGAAAAGGTCTCATCACCGAGGTTTTGAGGGAGTTTGACCAAAGCTGGGTGGTTCACGCATGCGGTCCCAGGGGTATGCTTAGAGCGCTGAAAAACCTAAAAACACCACACAGGATGTTTTTCTCCCTTGAGTCCCGTATGGCTTGCGGATGGGGTGTATGTCTGGGCTGTGTAATCAGGCATGTTCAAGGAAGCTACATAAGGGTGTGCTATGAGGGTCCTGTCTTTTCAGCTCGGGAGGTGGTCCTCTGATGTTTACCGGGTTGGTAGAGAGCGTGGGAAGGGTAGAAGGCCTTCTCCTGTCCTCTGAGGGGGGACGCCTTAGCGTGGAGTCCGAGCTCCGAGATGTAAGTATAGGCGACAGCGTGGCGGTAAACGGAGTGTGCCTCACGGCGGTAAAGGTTGAAGGTGGTAGGCTCTCCTTTGACGTATCCGAAGAGACCCTAAGAAGGTCTAACCTCTCAAGGCTCAGAAGGGGTGATTTAGTAAACCTGGAGAGAGCCCTCGCCGTATCCTCGCGCTTGGGAGGTCACATGCTCCAAGGACATGTGGACACCACCCTGAGGGTTCTGGAGCTCTCCAAGAAGGGAGAGCACTGGCTCCTGAAGATAGAGCTCCCGCAAGAGTGGAGGGTCTACGTGGTAGAAAAGGGTTCGGTGGGTATAGACGGCATAAGCCTGACGGTCAACTACGTGGGCGCAGATAGCTTTTCCATAAACATCATACCTCACACCTACCAAAACACCAACCTAAGGACTCGCAGGGTTGGGGACTTGGTAAACGTGGAGTTTGACATCATAGGAAAGTATGTGGTCAATTACCTGCGTCTTTTGAACTCTGACAGGGGTCTGGAACAAAAGCTCATGGACTTTCTATCAAGCTAAGAAGAACCTACCACCCATCTTCCTGACCCTACCCTCCATCTCATAGGCTGTAAGCCTCACGAGGATTTCCGTCTGACTGAGACCGCTTAACTGCACGAGCTCGTCCACCGTCTTAGGCTCTGTCAGTAAGAAGAGAAGGGGGTCATCCGTGGGTTTATGAGGGGTATGTATATCCTTAATCTCCTCCGGTTTCATTATAAACTTGGCACCCTCTCGGTTTATCAGGTTCACACAGCCTCTCCACCTCTCGCTCTTTCCGTAGCCCACGTGGACGTAAACTCTCCTGCTTTGCATCTTGGCAAAGCCTGCGGTAATCAGAGCCCCGCTCTTCTCACCTGCCTCTATGACTACAACAGACTGGGAAAGCCCGCTTATAATCCTGTTCCTCCTGGGAAACCTGAACTTATCCGGATGCTCATCGGGTAAGAACTCAGACACCAGACAGCCCGACCTTAACACCGTTTCTCTGAGCTTGGAAGGAACATGCGATATACCCATGCCGAGCACGCAGACCGTGTATCCTCCAGAGGATACGCAGGAGCTGTGAGCCGTAAAGTCTATACCGCGAGCGCCTCCGGACACGACCCCGTATCCCGCACCCACTATGTTTTTAACCAGCTCCCTTGTATACTCCAGACTATACTCGTGAGGGTTGCGTGTCCCCACTACGCCTATGAAGGGCATGTTCTTTAACTCACCCAACACAAAGAGCACCGGGGGTGGGTCTTCTATCTCAAAGAGGCTTTTTGGATAATCTTTATGCTCAAGGGTAATACATCCTATGCTCTGCTCTTCCAAGGTCCTTAAAACCTTTTCAGGTTCAAAGGACAGATTACGGGATTTTATACTCTTTGCCCTCTCCTTGCCCACAAGCTCCTCAAGGGTGGTAAGGTCCGCATCCAGTATGTCCTCCGCAGAGCCTAAGTTAAGGTAGAGCTTTTTTATACTCCTTTCTCCCAATCCCCTTACAGCCTTCAGAGTAAGCCAGCCAAGCACGGACATGCTTACATCTTAACACAGGAAAAAAAGTTGACGATATATACTAATTAAATCATGGACTTACTAACGGTTGTTGGAATAGTAGGGGGATTGGTTGCGCTTCTGATAGGCGCAGTCCTTAAAGGCGCCAGCATACTCTTTCTATTACAGCCCGCCGCCTTCATCATAGTGGTGCCGACCACACTCTTTGCAAGCTTGGCAACCGTGCCTCTGTCCAAATTTTCCATGATAGTTGAGGGTTTAAAGCTCGCCTTTGGAGGTGGAGGCGGTGAACTCCTTGAGACCAAGAATCAACTGGTGGAGCTTGCCAACCTCGTCAGGAAGGAAGGTATGCTCGCCCTTGAGACAAAGGCGGAAGAGATAACGGATCCATTCCTAAAACGTGCTATTGACCTTATGGTGTTGGGTGTAGACGAGCATGTGTTTGTGGAAAGCTTGGAGGCAGAAATCGCTAAGGTTGAGGAAGACATGGAGATAGCGGTGGAATACTGGAAGAACTCCGCAGAGAGTGCACCCACCTTCGGTCTGGTTGGAGCGGTGTTTGGGCTTATGAAAGCGTTAAAAAGCTTGGACAATGCGGAAGAGCTTGCTCACGGCATATCCGCGGCCTTTGTCGCTACGGTTTACGGCATCACCTTCTCTTACCTTATCTTCGGACCTATAAGCAAAAAGATAAAGATAAAAGCCAAGGAAGAGGTAATGAGGCTATACATGATAGTGGATGCGGGTAGGATGATGATTAAGGGTGAAAACCCCAGGCTCATAGAGGAGCGTCTCAACAGCTACGTAGAGGTCAAGTGATGGCAAGAAAGAAAAAGTGTCCCGAAGAAGTATCTGAGAAGTGGGCCATACCCTATGCGGACTTCTTGACCTTGCTCCTGTGTCTGTTTATAGCCCTCTTTGCCATGGCTCAGGCGGGTAAGCAGGCGGCGATGGAGTATGCGGCAGCCTTTGCCAAAGCCTTCGGTATGCGCTTGGTCCCCTTTCAAGAAATGCTCCCAAAGCAGATACTCCCCCAACCTGTTATCCCGAGGATACAACCTACGGAGAAGGGTATGCGCATACAGAGACAACTACAAGAGTTGGAGCGGATGCTGGAGAGGATGGGTCTGAGCGGTGCGGTAAGGGTTGAATACGAAGCCATAGGCATAAGGATAATCTTACAGGAAAGGGTCCTCTTTGATTCGGGCGATGCAACCATAAAGCCCGAATACTACCCCATACTTGACAAGCTCGCGGAGATTATATCGTCCATACCCAACCCCGTTGAGGTGGAGGGGCACACCGACAGCATACCCATATCCACATCTAAGTTTCCCTCCAACTGGGAGCTCTCCACAGCCAGAGCGAGCTCGGTGGTCAGGTACTTCATCTCCAAGGGCATAAACCCGGAAAGACTCAAGGCTTCTGGCTATGCAGACACCAAGCCCATAGCGAGCAATACCACACCCGAGGGCAGGGCTCAGAACAGGAGGATAGAGGTCTTCATACTCAACATAAAGGGTTCGGAGCTCACCCAACCTCAGCAAGGGCAAACGCCTTAAGCCTTTCCACTACGTAAGAAACCTCATCGTCGGTAAGGTAAGGGTGCACTGGGATTGAGAAAACCTCCCTCTTAAACCTTCTTGCTCTCTCCACGGATATGTATTCCGCGTTCCTGAGTTCGTTAAGAAGGTAGGTGTAGTAGACCCTTGCGTCTATTCCTGCTTCCTTTAAGGCTTGGACTATCCTGTCTCTCTCCGGATGTCTCAAGGTATAAAGGTGATACACATGGTAGCTACCATCCCTTTCCTTCGGGGTTTGGTAGAGCTCCGAAAGTGCCCTACTGTAAGTTTGGGCTATCTCCCTCCTCCTTTCATTCCTTCGGTCAAGGTGTTTGAGCTGGACAAGACCTATACCTGCTTGAAACTCGGTAATCCTTACGTTGAAGGCAGGATGGTCTCCAAAATCTATCCACTTCTTTATCTCTTGAGCCAGCCTGTCATCGTCGGTGGCTATGGCTCCTCCTTCTCCCATGGGGACGTTTTTGGATGCGTAAAAGCTGAAGGCTGAAAGATGACCCCAAGAGCCTGCCTTCTTCCCCTTATACATGGCTCCGTGGGCTTGGGCTGAGTCTTCCAGGACATAAAAACCGTAGCGTTCGGAGAGTTCCATGATGGCTTCCATGTCCGCAGTTTGACCGTAAAGATGCACTGGCACCACAACCTTGGGCTTATACTTCCTGACCGCCGTTTCCAACTGCTCTGCGTCCATCGTATAGTATTCGTCCACGTCCACCACCACGGGAATGCCACCTGCGAGCAAGACCGCATCTATGGTAGCCATAAAGCTCATGGCGGGCACAACCACCCTCTGACCTTCCACACCCAGAGCCTTCAAGGCTATAAAGAGGGCTACCGTGCCGGAGCATACGGTGAACACATGTTTTACACCCAAATACTCCGCAAAGGCTTTCTGAAACTCTTGGGTATACTTACCCCTGGTTATGGCATGGCTTTCCAAGATTTCAAGGACTATTTCTTTCTCCTCTTGGGAAAAGCGAGGCTCAATAATCTTTATCATAATGGGTTTTTATTATACACGTTTAACCCACAACTGGCACAATCACCAAAAGTCTTGCAGGATTGCAAAGGCTGAAAAAAACTTATTATTAAATTTATGGCAATCGCTTGCATGATGTGGGGTAAAAGGGAGAAGGAAGAGTTCTTCGTGGACACAGTGCTTTGGCTACTTGATAAACCCTACCCCCACTGGGTAGAGACCAAGAAGGATAACCTGAAGCTGGACCTAAAAGAGACCGGCTTTAGACAGTTCGTGTCGCTCAACTCACCATACCTTATAACGGATGCCTTTTTGATGTTCGGTTTGCAGTTCGCCCGTGAGAGGGACAAACTCATACAAGCCCTGAACCCTATAAGGCTCATGGTTAAGGTAAGACCCGGTAGTTTCTTGGGTATGAGCCATCACTTTCTGGGTGCATGCTTTGAGTTAGAATGCGATGATGTCCTTAGGGAGTTTTTGCAGTCAGCCAGGCGACTCTTTGAAGAGACAGGTTTTGAACTTGATGTTATCTTCATATCCTACAACCCCTACCTTGAGGACATATTTTTGAGCAATTTAGAGAGGCTGAGCAATGTGAACTACAAATTCTACGGAGTGTAGTATGGAGCAAAATTACAGAGGTGTTTTCAGTAGGATGGGTGAAGGGCTTTTGGAAAAGTACCTGGAAGATGCCCTGAGGGAGCTTTCTCAAAAACCCGATGACCCGGATATCCTCTTCAAGGTGGGCGTGGCTTACGCAAGGCTCAACAAGGTCTCGCAGGCAAGGGAAGTTTACAAAAGGCTCAAAGAGATAGACAAACAGAAAGCCCAAGAGCTCCTTGATGTTATCTACGGGGTTTAAAAGCGTCCCCGGGAGGAGTCGAACCTCCGACCTCGAGATTAGGAATCTCGCGCTCTATCCTCCTGAGCTACGGGGACTCAAAATCATATTATAACATGGAGACGAGGGGACTTGAACCCCCGACCTCGGGCTTGCGATGCCCGCGCTCTACCAGCTGAGCTACGTCCCCGAATAGATAGAAAATTATAAACCATTTAAAGCACTCTGTCTTCCACTATGAGCCCATCCCTCATCTCCACAATCCTCTTGGTCATGTTCGCCAGCTCAAGCTCGTGGGTTACCATGATGATGGTCTTTCCTTGGGCGTTAATCTCCTGAAAGATTTCCATGACCCTGTAGGTATTCTTGGAATCCAGGTTGCCCGTTGGTTCGTCCGCCAGAAGGAGCTCCGGCTCGTTAGCCAAGGCTCTGGCTATGGCGGCCCTCTGCATCTCACCCCCCGATACTTGGTATATTTTCCTGTTTTCCTTCCCCCCAAGACCCAATCTCCTCAGGAACTCTAAGGCTTTCTCCTTTGCTCTGTCTTTGTCCACGCCCGCCTTAAGCATGGGTATCATCACGTTTTCCAAAAGGGTAAACTCGGGAAGCAGGTAATGAAACTGAAAGACAAAACCCATCTTGGTGTTTCTCAGTATGGAAAGGCTCTTCTCGTCTTCAAAGTCTACCCTCTTGCCCTCAAAGTAGACCTCACCTCCGGTGGGTCTGTCCAAAAGCCCGAGGATGTAAAGGAGGGAACTCTTGCCCGAGCCGGATGCACCCACCACGGACACAAACTCACCCTTCTTCACCGAAAGGCTTATGCCCCTTAGTATCTCCTCTTGACCTATAGACTTGGTTATGTCCCTGACCTCCAAAAGGCTCATCCACCGCTCCTGAAGATGTCCACCGGGTTTAGCCTGCTAGCTCTGTAAGAGGGGTAGAGGCTGGCAAGCAGGGAAAAGAGTAAAGAAAATAAAGAGCCGTAAAGGTAGTAAAGGGGGCTCCTGTCAAGCACAAAGCCCTTGGTCCTGACTATACCCTCCACATCAAGCTCTATGCTCTCCATATACTCCTGAAGACCCAAGGCGATAAGGCAACCCAGAACCGCCCCCAGAAGACCCACTATGAGCCCTTGGGAGAGGAACACGAGCAGGATATCCCCTCTGCTGTAGCCCATAGCCATGAGGATGGCTATATCCCTTCTCTTCTCCATGACCGTCATGGATATGATGTTGAGGATGCCAAAAGCGGAGACGGTCAGGATAGCTATAACTATCATGTAGGTGATGATGTTCTGAATCTTGAATATGGACAGGAAGTTGGCGTAAGCCCTCTGCCAACTCTCTATCCGGTAATCATACTTTTTTGAGAGCCTCCTTGCTATGGCCTCTGCTTCGTTCACATCCTTTACTCTCAGGATTATCTGGTTTACCTCGTTGGGTCTTTCGGTAAGGGCTTGGAGCGTCTTTACGTTTACGTAGACACGCGCATCGTCTATGTTGGTTATGCCCGAGTTGAAAAAGTCCACAACCCTTAGCACTTGGGAGTTGCCCTCCGGTGTGACCAAAAGCACCTTCTTCCCCGTCTCCTTTATACCCAAGCTCCTTGCCACGAGCCTACCTATTATGATGGCATCCTTGTCAGCCTTAAGTGTAGGAAGGGATTTCCTTTCCAAGAACCTTTCCACGGTGGAAGCTCTGGGTTCTAAGTCTGAGTCTATGCCCAGCACGGTGACGGGCTTTTCCCTGACACCGTATTTTAGTATGCCCCTTGTGACCAACCGTGGAGCCACACCCACCACATCCTCTTCCTTCTGCACCTCCCTTATGATATCTTTCCAGCCCGTTATCTTCTCCTCCTCCTTAGGCTTAGAGCCGAGCACCTCAAAGAGGGCGGACCTGTCAAAGAGCTTCCCTATCCTCTCTTCTTCCACATCTTCAGTAGGCTTTATGGTTATGTGAGGTTCCAGGTCTATGACCTGCTGTATAAAATACCCCTGAAAGCCCATCATGAGAGAGCTCATCACCACGAAGGCGGAGACACCTATGGCTACACCCAAGGTGGATACTACCGTCTGACGCCTTCTCTCTAAAAGGAGCTTAAGGGCTATGAAGAGCACGTATGTCATGGAAGTTTCACCCTGTCTCCCGCTTTGAGACCCTCAAGCACTTCCAAGTATCCGTCCACTTCCACTCCCACCTTGACCGGCACCTCCAGGAGCCTTACCCCGTCAAACTTTATAACCTTGCGGTCCCTGTAGGCTTCTTTGGGAATGACCAGGGCTTTCTTTTCGTAGACAACTATGTTGGCTTCCACCGTGGCGTTGGCGGGGGTATCCGGAGGTAGGTCAGCCTTGACCTTGACCTGAAAGACCCTCCTGCTTCTATCCACATCCCGAATAACCCTCTCAACCCTCCCTTCAAAGCCCTTATCCGGATAAACATCCAGCACCAGATAAACCCTGTCTCCCTCCTTTACAAGGCTTAAAAACTCTTCGTCCACATCCAGCAAAACCTCCCAGCTTTGGGTGTTCCCTACGGTGAAGAGCTTGACATCCTGACCCACGGGGTTCACATAGTCTCCCACGTTCACATACTTTTTAAGGACCAAACCGTCCGTAGGGCTTCTGACCTCATACTTACGGAGCTCTTCTTTGAGCCTGTTTACCTGTGCCTGAAGCCTCTGGCTCTCTTTCCTTAGAGAGCTAAGGGTGTCTTTGTAGACCGCCTGCGCCTTTTGGTATTCCTTCAGAGCCAGCTCATAGGTAGTCTTTGCGTTCTCATACTGCTCTCTGGGTATCAGTCCCCTTTGGAACAGCCTCTCCCTACGCTCTAAATGCCTCCTTTCCTGCTCAAGCCTGAGTTGAGCACGATCCATGTCTTCCCTGAGCGCCCTAAGGTAGTCCGAGTCCTCCCTTAACCTGCCATCCACGAGCGCCTTCTGTGAGAGCGCTTCTTCATAAGCGTAGGTGAGCCCTCCGTCGTCAATGATAGCCATGAGTTGTCCCTTCCTTACCCTGTCGTTCTCTTTGACGAGCACCTTCTTTACATAACCCGAGACCTGCGGACGCACCACCACGTAATCTGGCGGTCTGACCACTCCCGAGGCATAAACCACCTTTTTTAGCTCCCTCTCCTCAACGCTATAATACCTGTCTTCCTTCTTGAGCTTGAAAAACACAAAGACGAGGGGTATTATCAAAAGGGGGATGAGGTAAACAAGCTTCTTCATAACCTATAAAATTTTAAGGGATTTGGGTTATAATACATTCTCTCGGAGGACGTAATGGGCGAGTTTGAGAGATTATTGGAAGAACAACTTAAAACCTTCAAAAGAAACGACATAGTAAGGGGTAGAGTGGTCAAGGTGACGGAGAGCACCGTCTACGTGGATGTGGGTTTTAAGGTGGAGGCGCTCATCCCGAGGGAGGAACTGCCTCCGGACATAAAGGAAGGAGATGAGATAACCGCGCTCGTAGTCCGCTTTGCAAAGGGGGGACAGCCCATCCTCTCCTACAAACGGTTTGTTGAAGAAAGGCTTTACCACTTTCTCAAATCCGCCTACGAGAAGGGGAGGTTCGTATCCGGGAGGTTAAAAGAGATGGGGGGCGAGCACTACACGGTGGACATAAGGGGTGTGTCCGCCATCATGCCCAAAGGCGAAGGCAGGAGAGGGTTAAAGGTAGGTTCAAGGGTCACAGTAAAGATTATGGAGTTTAGGAAGGATAACGAAGGCTTACACGTGGTGGTTTCTGAAAAGCCATTCCTTAAGGAGAGGGACGAAAGGAGGAAGAAAAAGCTCGTAGAGAGGATAAAGGTGGGGGATGTGGTGGAAGGTAAGGTGATAAAGATAGACCCTGAGAAGGGTATAACTTTGCTTGTGGGCGGTGTTCTCAGGGCTTTTCTGCCCAAGGAAGAGCTCTCCTGGGGTAGGGACAAAAACCCTTACAACTATGCGGAGGTGGATGAAAGGCTCAAGGTCAAGGTCAAGAGGATAGCCAAGGACTCGGAGTTCATATTCGTGAGCCTAAGGGATATGAAGGAAAATCCGTGGAAAAAGGTAAGCATAAACAAGGGAGACATCCTGCAGGGTCGTGTGGTTGAGGTAAGCGACAAAGGTTTGGTGGTGGAAATCACGGAGGGTGTGGAAGGCTTTGTGCCAAAGGAGGAGGTATCCTACGACGACACAACCTACAAAAAGGGTAGCACGGTAAAGGTTAAGGTGCTGGAGATAGAACCCGAGAAGAGGAGGCTCATACTGAGTATAAAGAGAGCCCTTCCCAAGCCTTGGGAGGAGTTCATAAAGAGTAATCCGGCGGGTAGTAAGGTAAAGGGTGTGGTAGAGAAGATAGAGGGTGCCAAAGCCATAGTGGACTTGGGTAGCGGTGTCAAAGGTGTAATCTACAGGAACGACCTGAGCTGGATAAAGCCCGGGAGGGTTGAAGATGTGCTACAGGCGGGTGAGGAGAGGGAGTTTGCGGTCTTGGGGCTTGACGGTAGGTTCGTTAAGCTTGGATTAAAACAGCTCACCCCCAACCCGTGGGAGCTGGTCTCCCAGAGGTATAGGGTGGGAGATACCATCAGCCTGCGTGTCAAGAGCCAGCATCCCTTTGGCGCCTTCTTGGAGTTTCCCGAGGGTGTGGACGGTCTTCTTCCCCTGTCCGAGATTCCCAAGGGTGTGAAGTTGGAAGCGGGGCAGGAAGTCAGCGTAAGGATAGTAGACATGGACATCAAGAACGAGAGGATTACCCTCAGCATGAGAGAGGAGAAGGAGGAAGAAACGCCCAAACCCGAACAGACATCCTCCGAATCCGGTTTTACCTTGGGCGATATACTCAGGAAGAAGATGAAGTTATGACCAAACAGGACCTGGTGGAAAGGATATTCAGCCGGCTGTCCGATGAAAACAAGATACCGAAGAGAAAGCTAAAAAGGATAGTCCAGAGCGTATTTGATTACATCTCCCATGCCCTTTTAGAGGGTCAAGAGGTAAAGGTATGGGGCTTTGGCACTTTCCGCAGGAGTTTCAGGAAGGGCAAAAGGGGCAGAAACCCAAAAACGGGCGAGGTTTACCACATCCCTCCCCGCATAACCGTAACCTTTAGGATAAGTAAAAAAACCCTCAGTAAGGTATCCGCCATTAAGAGGTAGCGGGCTATACCTTACAACACTCCTTGACCGCCTTTATTATACCTTCCTTGTCTATGCCCACCAGACTTCTCAGAAGGTTTTGGTTTCCGTGTTCTACAAACCTGTCGGGCACCCCCAGGTTTATAACCCTCTTGTTTATACCGTGCCTTGCGAAGAACTCAAGCACTCCGGAGCCAAACCCTCCCACCACCGCGTTGTCCTCCACCGTTATGAAGGTGTCGTATCGGTTTGCCAAGTCCAGAAGGAGTTTTTCGTCCATGGGCTTTACAAACCTGCAGTTTACCACACCCACCCTTATACCTTCTTTACTTAGCTCCTCGCTCGCCATCAGAGCCTGATAGACACAGTAGCCAACTGCCAGGATGACCGCATCCTCACCATCCACAAGCTCCTCCCATGAGCCTACCTGTATGAGCTTAAAGCCCTCGGTGGGAACGCCGTAGGCGGGTCCCCTGGGATACCTTATGGCGATGGGTCCTCTGTGGTTGAGGGCTGTGTATAGAAGGTCTCTGAGCTCCTGCTCGTCCTTGGGGGCGCAGACCACCATGTTGGGTATGCAACGCAGGTAAGACAGGTCAAAAACACCGTGATGGGTTGGTCCGTCGTCTCCCACCAGTCCCCCCCTGTCGATGGCAAAGACCACATGGAGGTTTTGTAGGGCTATGTCGTGTATTACCTGGTCGTAAGCCCTTTGGAGGAATGTAGAGTAGTAGCAGGCAACGGGCTTGAGACCTTTGGCGGCGAGACCTCCCGCGAAGGTGCATGCGTGCTGTTCCGCTATGCCCACATCAAAGAACCTTTCGGGAAACCTTTCGCTGAACTCTACCAAACCTGAGCCCTCCCTCATGGCGGGTGTGATGACCACCACCTTATCGTCCATCTGGGCCAGCTCCACTATGGCTTTGCCAAACACGGAGGTCCATGTGGGTGGCGATGGCTTTTTGATGAACTCTCCGGATTCTCTCTTGTATGGTGCCACGCCGTGCCAAGTGACCGGGTCGTTCTCTGCGGGCTTGTAGCCCTTACCCTTTTTGGTGTAAATGTGAAGAAGAACCGGTCCCTCTATATCTTTTACGTTTTTGAGAGTGGTCTCCAGAGCCTTAAGGTCATGCCCATCCACCGGTCCTATGTAGTTAAACCCCAGCTCCTCAAAGATAATCCCCGGGCTTATGAGACCTTTGAGGAGCTCCTCTGTGAGCTTCATAAGGCGTAGCGGACCGCTACCGAGATGTTCCAGAAGGTTTTTGACCTTGCGGCGTGTATCCTGCACGAAGTGCCCGCTTATTATCCTGCTCAGATAAGTGGAGATGGCTCCCACGTTGGGTGAGATGGACATCTCGTTGTCGTTGAGTATGACTATGAACTTGTTGGGTCTTATGTGTCCTGCGTTGTTGAGGGCTTCGTAAGCCATGCCCGCGGTCATGGCACCATCGCCGATGACCGCTACCACGTAGCCCTCCTGACCGAGCAGATCCATAGCCTTTCTAAAGCCCAAAGCTGCGGATATGGATGTGGAGCTGTGCCCCGCACCGAAGGCGTCGTATACGCTCTCTTCCCTTCTTAAAAAGCCGGATATGCCCCCATGTTGTCTGAGGGTGGGAAACTCCTCCTTCCGGTCCGTGAGTATCTTCCACGGATACCCTTGATGCCCGATATCCCAGACTATGACATCCTTTGGAGGGTCAAAGACCCTAAGGAGGGCTATGGTAAGCTCTACCACGCCCAGGCCGGGTCCCACATGCCCACCGTTCTTGGCTGTGACCTCTATGATGTAGTCTCTGACTTCCTCAGCCAGCTTGGTAAGGGTCTCATAGTCCATGTATTTTAGGTCTACGGGTCCGCTGTAGCCTTTAAGGACTTCATACCTCTCAAGCATAATTATATAAATATAGGAGTGATGCTAAAATAGTAGTGCTATGCTTGGGTTTTTCTTGGCTTTGGCTCTTGTGCTTGTGTCCTTTGCTCAGGAGATAAAGGATAGCCACATGGTTTTGGAGCTCTCGGCGGAGGAGTGGGTAAGGGTGGAGAAGGTAAGGGTAGGCATAGGCTTTGAGATAGCGGGAAGGGAGGATGAGATAAACAGGCTCAGAAGGGAAGTTCCCAATACACTCAAAAGCCTGTCACAACAGGAGTGGTTCATAACCTCTTACAGCGTGTTCCAAGACCATAGCGGGCTCACGAGGTTAAGTCTGGTGGCACAGACGCACCTTCCTGAAACGGAGCTATACGGGTTGTATGATAAGGTAAAAAGACTCTCCAAAGCCGGCTATGCGGTCAGGGTAGCCTTTGTGGATTACAGTCCCTCCGTGTCCGACAGGGAAAGAGCCTTAGCAACGGCGAGAGAAAAAATCTACAGGATGGCTCAGGAGGAGGCAAAAAGGGTATCAAGGGAGCTCGGCAAAAATTACATGGTGTATTCGGTAAACTTTACATCCAAGCCCATACCCACTGCTGAAGAGAGAACCATAAAAGCCATGAGCGTTAGGGAGGAGGAAGCCCCGAGCTTACCCAGGGCGGAGAAGGTGTTGGTAAGAGCTTTGGTCATACTCAAGGGAGAGTAAAGGCTCTCACACCTGCCATTTTAGAGCTCCCTTCTTCCATGCGTAGATAAACCCTAGAAAGAGTATGACTATAAAGGCTATGGCTTCCACCAGCCCGTATATGCCTATGTCCTTAAAGACCACAGCCCACGGGAAGAGATAGGCAACTTCTATGTCAAAGAGTATGAGCAAAAGTCCCAGAAGATAGTAGCCCTGCTTAAAAGTTCCGCGGGCTTCTGGGTCATACAGGGGCACACCGCACTCATAAGGGTAGTCCTCCATCTTCTCCCTTGTCTTGGGTCCCAGTATGTCGTTGAGAAAGGAAAAGGCAAGACCCACCGCCAAAGCCACCAGAAAGAAGATTAATATTCCCAAGTATTCCATAAGAGACCTCCCTTAAGCCACCGGATATATCTCCTCCACAAAGCCTTTCCAAGCCTGTGGCATCCTTTGGAGCTCCTCCAAGGCTATCCTCTTGATGAGTTCTTCAATGCCCTTTATGTCTTTGGATGTCCTTACCTTGACATCGCACACCTGAGGCTCGTTTATGGGCTTGCCTATCTGGGAAACAAGATAGCAGTAGGCTTCTTTTACCTCCTCCAATTCTTCAACCACCCTCTTGGCTATTATGTTGGCAACGGTGTTGTATATCTTGCCTATGTGAGATACCGGGTTCTTGCCCGCCGCCGCTTCCAAGCTCATGGGTCTGTAAGGTGTTATTATGCCGTTTACCCTGTTGCCTCTTCCCACCTGTCCGTCATCTCCCTGCTCCGCGGATGTTCCGGTGACCGTTATGTAAACCTCTCCGTGCTTGCTGTCCGCGGTGTTTATGTTAATCTCTGCCTCTCTTCCCAAGAGGTTCTGTATGTATTCCCTTGTTTTCCTTGTTATCTCCTCCTTCTTGGCAAAGTAATCGTCCATGTCCTTTACGTACCTGTCCACAAAAGCGAGGGCAACGGTCAGCCTTATCCTGTCTTTGATTCTCACACCCATAACCTTTATGTCCTCTCCTATCTCCGGATGCTCCTGCTTCATGGTGGGCGAGTTTAAAAACCTCTCCGTCTCATAAACAGCCTTTTCAAGGTCGTCAAAAGGGTAAAAGCCCACACCGAAGGATGTGTCGTTGGCCAAGGGGACCTCTCCCTTCTTCTGAAACCTCTCAAAGAGCTCCACCAGGTCCTTGCTTCCGGGTCTTATGTTGGCGTGAACCTTTATGTGTTTATCAAAATCTACGTTCCTTAGGTTTTGGGAAACCCACTCCTTTACGGTCTCACGTGCGAGCTCCAAGGCATCAAGCCTATGGGAGTCCCTTTCAAGAATAGCCCTTCCTACCAGATGGATTTCTATGGGTTCTATGACATCTCCTCCGCCAAAGCGTGGGTTGGCAACACCTCCGACAAGTAGGGCTTTATCCACATTATGGTGCATGATGGCTCCAAACTCTTGCAGATACCACTTACACAGCTTGACAGACAGCCTTTCCGCAAGAAGGTCGCAGATGGTATCAGGGTGTCCTATGCCTTTTCTCTCCACTATCTCCGCATCCTGCTCATAAACGGGCTGGAAGGTAATAGGGGTAACCACTATGTTTGCCAACTTGCTACCTCCGAGGGGATTTTACAGAAGAAAAATTATAGTGGATTTTTTGGTGGAGCGGAGGGGATTTGAACCCCCGACCTCCTACACGCCAAGCAGGCGCTCTCCCGCTGAGCTACCGCCCCTGAACAGAATAATAATAATAACACACAAAGCCTCCCCCTGCAAGTGTTTCACTTTGGCTTTTGTAGTTTATCAATCTCCTCCAGTAAACCTTTAGCATCAACACCTACCGACTTGTAAAGCTCGCAGGACTTCTTGAGGCTCTCTATAGCCCTTTGCATGTCACCCTTGTCTATATAACCGAGATATTCATACCTGACCGCCGTCCAGTATTTGTCTCCTACTGACGGAGATTATAGCACTCTGTCCTCAGGCTTGCATGCCCGCAGGGATGGGCTATATTATCCTATAAACGCAGGAGATGGAAACAAAGGAAAGGTTAGAGGAAAGGTTAGATTTAGGGTCTTTTGATGAGAAGTTTTATGCCATAGTGGGTAGGGGTGATGAAAACCTCAAGCTCTTTTCCCAGCTTTTTGATGTCAAAGTGTCCGCCAGAGGCACGGAGATAATCATAAGAGGAGAAGAGGAAAAGGTTAAACAGCTCTACGACTTCATAAGAGAGATAATAAAGGAACTAAAAAAGACCAGCATGACACCCCAAGACGTAAGGGAGAGGGCAAAGGAGTACGTAAAGGCTAAGCAAGCCTATCAATCTGTTGAGGACAGAGAGGAGATTATCCTCATAACCCACCGTAAAAAAGCCATAGTGCCAAAGACAAACACGCAGAGGGTCTATGTAAAAGCCATAAGGGAGAATGACATAACCTTCGGTATAGGTCCGGCGGGCACGGGTAAGACCTACTTGGCTATGGCTTTGGCTCTGGCGCACCTAAAGGAAAACAAGGTAAGCAAGATAATCCTGACGCGCCCGGCGGTTGAAGCGGGTGAGAAGCTGGGATTCTTACCCGGTGGCATAGCGGAGAAGGTAGACCCATACCTCAGACCCCTTTACGATGCCCTCTACGATATGGTAGATTACGACAAGGCGGTTTACATGCTGGAGCGCAACATAATTGAGATAGCACCCCTTGCCTTCATGAGGGGTAGGACCCTTAACGATGCCTTCATCATACTGGACGAAGCCCAAAACGCCACCAGGGAACAGATGAAGATGTTCCTCACCCGCATAGGCTTTGGTTCTAAGGTGGTAATCACAGGCGACATAACACAGATAGACCTACCAAGGAGGGAACAATCCGGTCTTGTGGAAGCCATAAGGGTCCTCCAAGGTGTGGAAGGCATAGCTATGATTTGGTTCAAGGAAGAGGATGTGGTAAGACATCCCATAGTGGCTCGTATAATAAAAGCTTATGAGGAGTTTGAAAAGTCCAAAGAAGAACAAAGTGGTGATATCGCAAGAGAAGAGGATAAGGGGGGTAAGAAAACTAAAGGAAAAAGCTCTGCTGGCGCTTGAGCTTTTGGGCTGTCAGGGTAGGGAGGTAAGCCTTCTTCTGTCTTCGGACGATACCATCCAAAGGCTAAACAGGGATTACAGGGGCAAGGACAAGCCCACCGATGTTCTCTCCTTTGCATACGACGAGGGAAGCCTTCTGGGTGAGATAATCATATCCGTTGATACCGCACGCAGGCAGGCAAGGGAGCTGGGATACTCTCTGGAAGAAGAGCTAACCCGTCTTTTGGTCCACGGTCTTGTCCACCTTCTGGGCTACGACCACGAGAAGGGACCGGAAGAGGAGAGGAAGTTCAAAGAATTGGAGGAGATGGTCCTATGCAAACTCAAAGAGCTATCCTCTTAAGGCTCTTTTTTGGAGAGGATGACAAACACGAGGGCAAGCCCCTTTACAAGCATATAATAGAGCTCTGCAAGAAGGAGGGTATAAGGGGTGCTACGGTCTTTAGGGGTATAATGGGATACGGAGAGTCCTCCAAGATACACTCTGCGAGCCCTTTCAAACTCTCCTCCGACCTGCCCATGGTCTTGGAGATAATAGACGACGAGGAGAACATAAACCGCATACTCCCTAAGCTCAAGAGCCTGATAAAGGGTGGTCTCATAACCTCCGAGGTGGTGCAAGTGATAAAAACATGAACAACTACCTCCTCCTCCTATCCTTCGTAGGCACCAACTTTCACGGATGGCAAATCCAACCTAAGCTGAGGACGGTTCAAGGCACTTTAAAGCCCGCCCTTGAGCGCCTGTTTAACAGAGAGGTAAAGCTTATAGGTTGTTGCAGGACAGACGCCGGCGTGCATGCGAGGGAGTATGTGGCAAACTTCAAGGTGGATAAGATTTTAGAACCCTATAAGATTTTGAGGGCTCTGAACTCTCTACTTCCTGACGATGTGGGGGTGTTGAGAGTCGAGGAGACAGACCCTGGCTTTAACGCAAGGTATGGCGTCAAGGGAAAGACTTACGTATACCGGATTTTCAACTCCTTTAAGAAGGACCCTTTCTTAAAACCTTTTGTCTGGCAAGTTCCCTATGAGCTGGACATTAAAAAGATAGAGGAAGGTCTTCGCTTGCTTGAAGGCTTTCATGACTTTTCCGCCTTTGCCAAGCTGGAAGAGGAGGAGAAAAACACGCGCATTGAATTGGATGCAAGCATGTGCGTAAAGGGGGAGCTTATAGAAATAAGCTTTACCGCGTCTCACTTTTTGAGGTATATGGTCAGGCGTCTGGTGGGAGCTCTCGTGTATCTGAGTATGGGAAAGCTGAGTATGGATGATATAAAGGACTACTTAGAGGGAAAAAAGACATGCCCCTACACCGCCAAGGCGCAGGGGCTTACCCTTGAAAAGGTCTACCTTTAAGGACACTTACCTGCGTCGTGAGATGGGCTGTCTACTATATCCAAAAAGGCTTCAAAGGGGCCCATGTTTGCCATGGCTACACCCTTGGGCCCTTCAAACTTTAACCTACCGAACATCATGGCTCTCATAGGACCGTACTCCTTCCTACCCATCTCAAGCCATCTCTTCGTCTCCGCATACATCAGAAAGTCATCCTTTGTCCTCTTGTCCTTTGCGGGACCGCCGTAAACACATTGAGCCTTACCACCTTCGGTCCTTACGGTTAACTGTATCTGCTTGGCATCACCGCAGTCTTCCCTGTATAAGAAGAGCTTTCTCTCGGAGACAGCGCTCCATTTTTCGTTCTTACCCAGCTCGTTCACCAGTGTGGGCGTCTTGTTCCAAACATCGCATAGGTCCTTGGCATACTCCGGACCCATGAACACGTTGGCAGACAGGGCTACGCTCCCAAAAGCCAATACCCCTAAGAGTATCCCTCTCATCTTTTTACCTCCTGTTGAGTTTATTTACGATGTAAAAGGATAGAACATTACACCTTAAAATTTCATGAAAAGTTCTTATGGATTTATAAGAGTTGCAAATATGCGAATATGCTAAAAAGTCAAACAGAAGAATACCTCTCTTTGAGCTTTCTTATCCTCCATAGGGCTCTGCTGTCTTCGGGTGTTACGAGGCTGTAAGCCTTCCCGTAGTTTCCGATCCTTCCAGTCCTACCTATACGGTGTATGTAAACCTCAGGGTCCTCCGGTATGTGGTAGTTTATCACCAGGCTAACACCCTTTATGTCAAGCCCTCTGGAAGCCACATCGGTGGCTACTATTATCTTTACCTTGCCTTCCTTGAAGAGTTTCAAGGATGTCTCCCTCTGCCTTTGGGTCATGTCCCCGTGCAAGGACACTACGTTAAAGCCTCTGTTTTTCAGCTCCTGCGTTATGTCTTTAGCATCCCTTTTGGTCTTTACAAAGACTATGACCTTTTCCAAGAGATGCTCCCTTAGTATCTTTTCAAGCTCGGACATCTTCTGCCTGTGGTGGTTTAGCTTTATCATCCTCTCCTCTATCTTGGGTTTTAGCTCTTCCGTGATTACCTTTACAAACTTGTAATCCTCCCTCAGGTGGCGTCTGGCTAAGCTCTCCACCTCCTTGGGTATGGTGGCGGAGAAGAGGAGCGTCTGCCTGTCCTTCGGAGTGTAAGAGATTATCTCCTCTATGTCTTCCGCAAAGCCCATGTCCAGCATAAGGTCCGCCTCATCCAAAACCAGGTAGGACACAGAGCCAAGGTTTAGGTATCCCCTGCCTATTAGGTCCTTTATACGACCGGGCGTCCCTATGACTATGTTAGGGCTTTGTTTAGAAAGAATCTCTAAGTCTCTGCCCACGGGAGTGCCGCCGTAGAACACAAAGACCTTAAGCCCTTTGTATTTAGAAAGGGCGTAGAGCTGTTCCTTGACCTGAACGGCAAGCTCCCTGGTGGGCGTCATTATAAGGGCTTTTAGACCGTCTTCCCTTTTGACCTTCTCCACTATGGGTATGCCGAAGGCTGCGGTCTTGCCTGTGCCCGTTGCCGCCTGACCCAAGAGGTCGTAGCCTTTGAGAGCCAGAGGGATGGCTTCCTTCTGGATGGGTGTGGGGCCTTCAAAGCCCATGTCTTTTAGCGCCCTTCTGACGGGTTCGCTGAGTTGTGAGAAAGTGAACTGCATAAGTTCCTCCTTATTTTTTCTTCCACCTATAATTATAGGTCCTTTTTTGAACTTGGCATACGAAAGCTAAAAACCTTGCTCCAGTTTTCCAGAGAGTTAAGATGAGCGTAGATGTAGCGCAAGTATCCCAACCTTGAAAGCTCTTTGAGTGTGCTTTGGGGTAGGCTCATAAGACGTTCTTCGTCCACCATGTTGAAGGAGACCTCAAGCTCTTCCTCCACATACTTGGCTCCCACTATCAAGCCAAGCTCAAACAAGGTGTTTACAAATGCCTGCGTTAGCTCTCTTTGGTTTTCTATCCTCAGTGAGTATGCCAAGAAGTTCTCCTCAAAGTAAGGGTTTATACCCTCGTCCACTAAGACCTTCTCTCCCTGCGTGTAAGAAAAGCCGGGGCATGTTAGGTCCACCGCCACCGCGTCCTTCTCTATCAAAAAGGGATACTGTCTGCATGTGTAGGGCTTTTCTCCCTCCAGCTGACAGCCCACACCTTCTTTGAGGTATACACAACCCTCTTGGCTTTGCTTGAGCCTAAAGTAAGCGCATACGAGCCTTTCCTGTCTTCCTTCTTCGTCCACCTCAACGGTAAAGACCACGGGGAAGTATCTGGATAGCCTTATTATCTCATCAAGGACTATAAAGGTCCTGTCGGGCAGTTTGCAACAGCTTACCCCACACTCGCCCTTCAGGCATAACCACCTTAGGTTTTTATGCCTTTGCGTATCCAAGAGCTCTACCTTAGAGAAAAGCCTTACCTTATCCCCAGCTTGTCCCATATGCGGTCTATCCTCTCCTTTACCTCCTTAGACATCTCTATGACGGGGGGCCAATCTCTGGTGTAGCCCTCCTCCTTCCACTTGGTGGTGGCATCTATTATCATCTTACCCCCGAAGCCCACCTCGTTGGTAGAGTGGTCAAGCACATCTATGGGTCCCTTGAGGATGAGCACATCCCTTGATGGGTCCACGTTATTGCCCCAAGCCCACAGGACCTGTCCAAGGTCGTGCACGTCTATCCAGTGGTCAAAGACCACTATGAACTTCTCCAAGGACATAAGACCCAGACCCAGAAGGGCGTAAGCGGTTTTGTAAGCATGCCCCGGAAAGCGCTTCTCTATGGAGACGAAGCAGAAGTTGTGGAAAACTCCCTCCGCGGGAAGGTGATAGTCCACCACCTCCGGAAGGTTGAACTTGATAAGGGGTAGGAATATCCTCTCGGTAGCCCAGCCCAGATACTTGTCTTCCTGAGGCGGTCTTCCCACCACGGTAGCCAAAAATATGGGATCCCTCCTGTGGAGTATGGCGGTTATGTGCATCTTGGGATACTTGTCCACCGGTGTGTAAAAGCCCGTATGGTCTCCAAAAGGTCCCTCGTCCACCAGAGGCTCCTCTGGGTCCACATAACCTTCTATGACTATCTCCGCATGGGCGGGATACTCTATATCTACCGTGATGCCCTTTACTAGCTCCACCGCCTCTTCCCTTATGATGCCGGCAAAGAGGTATTCGTCCACTTCGGGGGGCAACGGAGCGCTGGAAACATAAGACAGGACTGGGTCTCCTCCTATGGCTATGGCTACATCCAAGCGCTTTTTTAGCTTCTTTGCCTTCCAGTAGTGGTGGTTTCCGTTCTTGTGTATCTGCCAGTGAAGGGCAAGCTCGGTGGGAGAAAGCACCTGAACCCTATAAAGACCTACGTTCCTTATACCGCTCTCGGGGTCCTTGGTTATAACCTGTCCGAAGGTTATGTATCTTCCTCCGTCAAGGGGCCAAAACTTGGGGATGGGAAGCTCCAGCATGTCTATCTTCTCCCTCTTTATCACCTCCCTTACGGGTCCGTCTTTTACCTCCTTGGGTATGGCGTCGTTGAGTTTTTTGAGCTCCGGAAGGCGCTTGAGCTTTTCAAGGAAGGTCTTGGGCACCTGAGGTCTTAAAATCCTGTATAGCTTCCAGCCTATGTCCTCAAGGTTCTCATAACCCAGGGCGAGCTTTATCCTCCTTTCGGAGCCGAGCAGGTTGGTAAGGACGGGCACAGAGTAGCCCTTTACATTCTCAAACAGAATCGCCTTGCCACCACCGGGAAGCTTACATACCCTGTCGGTTATCTCCGTTATCTCAAGCATGGGGGAGATTTCCCCCCTTATACGCACGAGCTCTCCTTCCTTTTCAAGACGCCTTAGGAAGTCCCTGAGGTCTCTGAAAGCCATAACAGAAAAATATAATATTTTTGTGAGGGTGTTAATCGTAGAGGACGACAGGATGCTGGGGGAGACGCTCAAAGAGTTTTTGGAGTCTCAGGGCTTTGTTGTAGACTGGCTGTATGACCCAAGGGAGGTGATAGAGCTCTTGGAGGTTTCATCTTACGACGTCATAGTCCTTGACTTGATGATGCCTCATATGAGCGGAGAGGAGCTTCTTGTTAAGATAAGGCAGAAGGACAAGAGAACGCCGGTGCTCATCCTAACCGCAAAGGCAAGGTTGGAGGACAAAGAGAGGTGTTTTTCCCAAGGTGCGGACGATTACCTCACCAAGCCCTTTGAACCGAGGGAACTACTTTTGCGCCTGAGAGCCCTCTGCCGGAGAAGAGCTCCCGAGAGGTTTTTAAAAGTAGGCAGTGTGGAGATAGACCTGGATGCGGAGAGGGTAAGCGTGGGCGGAAAGGAGCTAAGGCTTACCAAGAGAGATTGGCTAATCCTTAAGCTCCTTGCGGAAAACAGGGGAAGGTTTGTCCCAAGCGAGGAGATACTCAACTACGTATGGGGTGCTCAGGCGGTGGGGGATGAGGTGGTAAGGGCACACATAAAAAACCTTAGAAGGGTCTTGCCGGAGGGTTTTATCCAGTCAGTAAAGGGTAGGGGTTATAGGATTGGGTAGGGAGAAGCTAAAGCTCATAGCCTACTTGGTCATACTTTTGGTGTTCTCCTTCGCTCTTTTAAATTTGGTGGTGTTTTTGGAGCTAAGAAGCCTCGTGGAAAAACTGACCTACTCACAAGCTTACCTATTCTACATTACACAGGGCAGGGAGCATGCGGACCTCTTTGTCTTTTGGAAGGAGGGCATGGAAGGCTACAGGGTCTATTCCTTCTCCACCGCAAACGTGGGCGTGCCTTACGGCTACATAGACTCTATGATGAGAAGGGCGTTCATCCAGATAATAGCGGGGGAGTTCATCCTTACCTTCTTGCTCGCCAACCTATACCTTGCGGTCATTGAAGGTTTTATAAAGAGGTTAAAGGAGCAGAATGAAAGGCTAAGGGACCTGGGCTTGGCTGTAATGCACAAGGTGGGAAACTTTCTCTCCGTCCAGAGTTTAAACCTTAAGATGCTTCGGTATAGGCTGGGGGACCTGCCTTCCCTTCTCAGGATGGAGAGGAGCCTTTCGGGCTTCCAGAGGGACATAAACCTCATCTACCATATACTTGAGGAAAAGGAAGCAAGAAAGGAATGGGTGGATTTGACAGCCATCGTGGAAGAGACCATCAAGGAGGTAAGCTCTGACTACGCTCCCAAGAGGTGCATAAAGAGGCTCAGAAGGGTTTATGTGCGTGCGGACAGGCTTGATATGGAAAGCATAGTATACAACCTCATAAACAACGCCTTCAAGCACTCGATCAGCACGGTGCATATAAAACTCTGTGTGTCTAAGGGATTGGCTCTTCTTATTGTCAGAAACGATGTGGGAGGTAGGAGCGGGACAGGGATTGGCTTAAGACTTTTGCAGAGGGCGATCCAGCGTCAGGGGGGTAATCTCTCCGTAAGGATAAAAAAATACTTTACCGTCTTTGTAGTTCTTCCTTCAGCTTAGAGTAAACTTCCATTACCTGCCTTCTTGTCTCCTCAAGCCCGTCGGAGTTATCTATGACGAAGTCCGCATACCTTACCTTCTCTTCCATTGGCATCTGGTTTTTCCACCTGCGCTCAAAGTCCTCCTCCGAAAAGCCCTTTTTGAGAGCTCTCTCCTTGCACACTTGGTATGGAGCATAAACCACTATGAGCTTGTCATAGTTTTTGTATGTGCCCTTTTCCACCAGAAGGGTGGCTTCCACCACCGCTATGGCGGAGGGCGGTAGGTCTTTGAAGGCTTTATCCAAGTGCTCATAAAGGGCTGAATGGGTTATCTCCTCAAGGAGCAGGAGTTTTTGCCTGTCCTCAAACACCCTTTGAGCTAACTTTTTCCTGTCTATGTTGCCCCGTGAGTCCAAAATGTCATCCCCGAAGAGCTCTACCACCTTCCTGTAGACCTCTCCCCGCTCTTGATAGAAGCCCCTTATGATTTGGTCTGCATCAAAGACGTAGCAGGAGAGCTCGGAAAGCATGCGTGCCACCGTTGATTTTCCACAGCCTATGTTTCCCGTCAGACCCACCTTGAGCATCAGAGTTCCTGAGAGTCCAAGATGATGGTAACCGGTCCCCAGTTGAGTATGTAGACCTCCATCATGGTACCGAACACACCCGTTTGGACGGGGACCTTCTCGGAAAGCTTACGGACAAAATACTCGTAAAGCTCCTCTGCCCTCTCGGGGTTTTCCGCAAGCTCAAAGCTGGGCCTTCTTCCCTTTTTGGTGTTGGCATACAGGGTAAACTGGGACACTACCAGAACCGAACCGCCCACATCCAAAAGGGACTTGCTGAACTTCCCCCTCTCGTCCTCGAATATCCTGAGGTTGAGTATCTTGTCCGCCAGTTTGTCCGCGTCCTTTTGGGTGTCCCCCACCCTAACACCCAAGAGGACGTTAAGACCCTCTCCTATCCTTCCCACCTCTTGCCCGTCCACGATTACTTTAGATTCCTTAACCCTTTGCAGGATGGCTCGCATGGTTTTAACTGGGTCTTTCCCAAACCGATTTATAATTTTAATACATAAACTCACAAAAGGAGGAGGACTATGAAACGGGTTTTTCTCGGTTTGGTTGCGAGCGTAGGTCTTAGTTTGGCTGTGAGCGACACAAACAAAACACTTGATTACCTGATACAGAACCAAAAGCAGATGGAATACGCCTATAAGATGAAAGTCCATGAGAGGTCCAAGTATCACTATGAAAAGGCAAGGGTTTACAATCAGTCGGCGGTCCTTTTGGCCAGCAGGGCGGACGATGTGGGCGCACAACTCTTTTCTTTGAGGAGCTTTAATGCGGTGGCTAAAGCCTTCTCAACGGGGGATGAGTTGGATGGGCTCAACGCCTCTCCGGAAAAGGAAATCTCCGAAAGGATAGCTTACGTAAGGAACAACAAGGGGGTGAGGTGTGCTCCGGAGGAGCTGGGTAGGGCGGAAGCCTACTATGAGCTTCTGACCTACGAACAGTCAAAGGAAAGACCGGACAACCTCCTGGTGCTTGAAGTCAGAAACAAGGTCCTGAGCGAACTAAGGAATGCAGAAGATAAGGTAAACATAGCCATGAGGGAGGGTCTTGTGTGCTACACGGGGAAGCCTATCCAAACCACTGAAAAACCCACGGAAGAGGAAAAGCCTGTAGAGGGCCCGGCGAAAGTCCCAGAGCAAAAAGCTCAGGCGATGGAGAGCCCCCTCAAGGTAGATGCACGCATTCACTTTGATTTTGACAGATACACCATAAAGAAGGAATACCTTCCCGTGCTTAACGAGGTGGTAAGGATTATGAAAGAAAACCCCAACGCGATGTTGAGGATAGTAGGCTACACCGACGACATAGGGAGCAAGGAATACAACGACAGGCTGGCGCTGAGGAGGACGCAGGCGGTAAGGGACTATCTGGTAAGCCAGGGTGTGGATAGCTCCAGGATAGAGATAAAGGCTGTGGGCAAGGCGGACTACATAGCGGACAACAGGAGCGCCATAGGGCGTTTTACCAACAGGAGGGCAGACTTTATAAAGATTGAGCTTTCCAATCAATAGATGGTAGGCACGGGCGGACTCGAACCGCCGACCTCTGGCGTGTCGGGCCAGCGCTCTCCCGTCTGAGCTACGTGCCTTAGATTAGACCTTTATATTATAATACAAATCCTATGGAAAAGGTCTACAGCATAGAAGAAAGGGTGGTTATCATAGTCAAGGATTTTATGGAAGGCATAAAGTCTAAAGAACCTTTTAACTCTCAGCTCATGGATTACAGGTTAAGGCTCAGGTCCAAGCTCATAGAGCTTCTTACCCAGCTCGCCTCCGATAGGCAGACCGCAACCGTGAGCTTTAACTCCGCCCTTGAGGGCATGGAAAGGTATCTGGAGGAGAGGATAAACAGGATAGACTTAGAGAGCGAGGAGGAACTCAGGAGGATAATCAGGGCTTTGGAGGAGACCAACGGAGTGCTAAAGGAGTTCCTATACGGGGATGAGGTCAAAGACAAGGGTGTGCTATCCAGAGTATCGGGCAGGATAGGGCAGTGGGTCAGCGCCCTGAGCTTGGAGTTCAACAGACGCTTTGGAGGGCTTTGGAGTAAGATAAAGAGGCTTTTGGGTAGGTAGGGTTTGAGCCCCTTAGTGCCTTTGCTGACCGTATCCTTTGCGTGGTTTTTCCAAGCCTTTACCGGCTTTGGTGCGGGTATATTCATAGTGGGTGTGCTATCCCTCTTTTATGAGCCTAAGGAGGTCATAGTCAGCTCTGCGGTGGTTAACCTGGCGGGCACCCTCCTCATACTCTGGCAGAACAGGAAGGCAAGGGTGGACATGCGCCTTCTGGCATACCTTATACTTCCCTCTGTGCCCTCCATATACCTGGGCGCCTACCTTTTGAGCCTTTTGGACAAGCACACTCTCAAACTCATCATAGGCGTATTTATCCTCCTCCTGGGCTTTTACGACCTTCTGGTCCAGAGTGGCAAGCTGAGGCTCAGGCTTGGTAGAAGGAGCGGTCCCCTTGCGGGTTTTTTGGGAGGTCTCTTTGCAGGGCTCGTGGGTCTTGGTGGTCCTCCCCCGGCGGTCTATCTTAACCAAAACACCCAAGACCCAAGGTCCTTCAAACTCATGCTTAACATATACTTCACTTCCAACATCCTTTTGAGACTGCTCTTTTACGGAGTTCAGGACACGCTCTACATTAACACAGAAATCATCCTCTATTCCCTCGTAGGCATACCCTTGGGTGTCCTGCTGGGAAGTTATGCAGGAGGGCTTCTAAGCGGTAGGAGTTTCAAGGGTGTGGTATCCACGTCCGTGCTACTCTTGGGAGCTTTACTGCTTATACTTTAAAATTTTTACATGTTTCCCTCCGAATGGTGGCGCAAGGCGGAGCCCAGGCTCATAGACCCCCAGAGGGCAAGACAGAGCCTTGAGGAGCTCCTGAAAAGACACCCCGACCCACAGAGCCTCATAGACTACCTTAACGAAAGGCGCTTTATACTCCTTCTGGAGCTCTTAGACAGGTCCGAATGCATAAGGAAGTTTCTCATCAACCATCCGGAGGACTTCCAAAACACCATCCCTGGTCTTTGGTATAAGAGCAAGGAAAAAAGGGATTACCTGAAGGAGCTGAGCGCTCTTTTGGTCGATACCATGAGCGACGAGAAATTTTCTGAAAAGCTCGCCTACTACAGACACAGGGAGCTCATGCGCATACTCTCAAAGGAGTATCTGGGAACAGCACCTCTGGAGGACCTCCTGAGGGAATACTCTAACTTACCCGATGCCATGCTGGAGCTTGCCTACGAGAGGGCTTTAAAAGAATACCAAGACAGATACTCCAAGCCGATGCACAAGGATGGCTCACCTGCCGGCGGTCTCATCATCGCCCTGGGAAAGCTGGGAAGCTATGAACTTAACTACTACTCGGACATAGATATCATGTTCGTCCACTCCTCCGACGAAGGATACGCTGGCAAGCTTGAGCTAAAAGAATTCTTCTCCAAGGTCTTTCAGAAGACCCTCAGCCTAATGAGCACCATAACGCCGGAGGGTAAACCCTACGAGGTGGACCTGGACCTAAGACCCTTTGGCAGGTCTGGTCCCATAAGCATGTCCCTCAGGAGTATGGAGCTCTACTACGAATCCTACGGCAGGACTTGGGAAAGGTTCGCCCTGCTCAGGAGCAGGTTCTGCGCGGGGGACGAGGAGCTCTACCATGCCTTTGAAAGGGAGGTAAAGACGCCCTTTGTCTTCAGGAAGACGGTGGACTACAGGATACTAGAAGAGATAAGGATGATGAAAAACCAGATATCCGCACAGGCAAAGAGGAGCATGGGGGACAAGGTGAACGTCAAGACGGGAGGGGGTGGGATAAGGGAGGTGGAGTTTGCGGTCCAGTCTTTGGTTTTACTGCTGGGGGGTAAGATACCCTTTCTGAGGGAGAGCAACACCTTCAGAGCCATATGGCGTTTGAACAAGAGGGGCATCTTCTCCGACGAGGAAGCCAAGACCTTGGAGAGGGCTTACGAGTTTCTAAGAAGGCTTGAGCATGCCATCCAGATGGGCAAGTGCATACAGACACAGAGCTTCTCCCAGAAGGACATAGGCGTTCTGGCAAAGGTTTTGCAGTTGGAAGAGGAGGAGCTGACGACACTATACAAGCACCACACGGAGCAGGTCAGTAGAATCTTCAACAGCATAATGCCCTCTCAGGAGGAAGAGGAGCTTCATCCCATCCAACAAGCCATCATCTCCGAAGACAGAGCCTACGGCGTGGAGGTCTTCAAGTCATACAACTTCAAAAACCCCGGCAGAGCCTTCGACATATTCCTGAGCTACCTTCAGGGAAGGGAGGGCATCAATCTCTCCAGCTCTGAAAAGAGGAGCTTTATAAAGCTACTTCCCAAGATAGTGGAGTATATGTCCTCTTCCAACGACCCCGATGAGACGCTAACCAACTTTGACAAGTTCTTTTCCAACCCCACCGGCAGGAAGGTAATCCTGAGCCAAGCCAGGGAGGACGTCAACAGACTGCTGTGCAAGGTCTTTTCCCTCTCCTCTTATCTTTCTACCCTCATAAGCAGGTATCCGGACTTGGTGGAGGACGTGCTTACCCTGTATCAGGACTTTCCTTCCGTTGATATGCTGAGAGAGGAGTTTGAGCGTTATAAGACGCTGAGCTTAACTGCGGAAAACCTATTCAGGCGCTTCAAAAGGGTCTGGGAGGTGCGCATAGCCCTTATATACCTCCTCAAGAGGGAAGACAGGTATCAAAAGCTCATGAGCTTTTTTGAAAGTCTCACACTTCTGGCGGACTTTCTCATGGAGGAACTCTGGAAACACATGGGCTTTGAAAAGGCTCTGCTTATCGCCATGGGCAAATACGGGAGCAAGGAGCTTAGCATAGGCTCGGACCTGGACCTGGTGTTCTGCGGTAGGTTCAGCTCCTATGAGCTTACCAAGAAAGCTCAGGGCTTTGTTAGGTTCATAACCACCCACACCTCCGAGGGCTACCTCTACAAGGTGGATTTCAGGCTCAGACCCATGGGGACAAAGGGAGAGCTCTTGCCCTCTCTTGACTTTTACAGGGAATACTTTGAGAGATACGCCCGCACCTGGGAGAGGATAGCCTGGACGCGCTGTAGGTATGTGTTTGGAGACAAAGATTTGGAAGATGAGTTTGAGGGTTTTTTGAGGGACTTTCTCTTTAGCAGACCCCTCCGCAAACAGGAGAAGGAGGAGATAAAAACCATGAGGGAAAAACTGGAAGGTCTTGCCAAGAAGGGTAAGGACATCATAGACCTCAAGTTCGCTCCCGGAGGTCTCATAGATGCAGAGTTCATAACCCAATACTTTATACTCCTTGAGGGCTTGAGGGAGCCTTCCATGATAAGAGCCCTCGGAGAGCTCTCTCAAAAACATCCCCTCCTTGGGCAGGTTTACAGGGACTATATGTTTTTAAGGCTTGTGGAGACGCGCCTGCGCCTTTCAAGGGAGAGCGGTGGGTCCGTCATGAGCCGGCTGGACGCTGGCGCTCTGGCTTCCTCTTTGGGTATGGAGGGGGATGAGTTTTGGGATGAGGTCAAGCATAGTATGAGAAGGCTGAGGGATGCCTTCTCGGAAATATTCTCGTGATTGTGGTATAATAGATGTTTTCTGAATACCCTCAGGAGGTCTCACGGTGAACATACTGGTGGAGCTTGCCCAGAAGGCAAGGGAAGTTAGCCAGGTAAGGGTTTATAAGAAGAATGTAGAGAGGGTGTTGTCCGCCATCCTCAGGAGCGGAGATTTTTGGGAGATAGTGGACATGTCTGACCTGCCCGTGCCCGCAGCGTCGGGTATAGTCAGGGTCTTGGTGGAAGAAGGTATAGCCTTCATAGACGATGAGGAGAACATAAGGCTCACTCAAAAGGGTGTGGACTTAGTAAAAGAGCTGGGCATAGAAGCCTACGTAGACTACACATGTCAAGCTTGCGAAGGTAGGGGCATACCCTTCTATGCGGACCTGGACTTCTACAGGGAGTTTTTGCAGATAACAAAGGACAGACCCAAGGCTATAAGGGACTATGACCAAGGTTCGGTCACGCCGGAGACTACGGTGGCGAGGGTCCTGTTTATGGACTCACGGGGAGACCTAAGGAACAAGGACATACTGGTGCTCGGAGCGGAAGATGACCTGACCGGCTTGGCTGTAGCTCTCAGCAGGAAGGCTCATAGTGTTTTGGTCATAGACATAGACAAGCGACTCATAGACTTTGACAACAGGGTGTTTAAGGAGCTGGGTATAGACAACGCAGAAGCGAGGGTTTGGGACCTGAGGAACCCCTTCCCTAAGGAGATACTGGGGCATTATGACGTGTTCGTATCCGACCCTCCGGAAACCCTGCCTGCCTTCAGAGCCTTCATAGGAAGGGGTATAGCATCCCTGAGGGAGGAGGGCGGTGTGGGATACTTCGGGCTTACTTTGAGGGACTCTTCCGTCTTCAGATGGAGAGACTTTCAGACGGCGCTGACCACCGAGTTCGGTGTAGCCATAACGGACATAGTTCAGGACTTTAACAGCTACATAACATGGGAATACCACGCGGAAACCAAGGCGGCAGAGGTAGCACCCGTCAAGCGCCAGCCCAAGAGTATATGGTATAGGTCTTCATGGTATAGGATTGAAGCCCTGCCGGGCTTTAAGAGATGGAACGAGCCCATACCACCCAACGTCTTTGAAGACTTCTACCTGGACGAGGAGGGCTCAACCACCTGAGGGTCTTAACCTCCTCCTTCCTATGCTGTCAAAGAGCTCGTAAACCACCGGTAGCAAAAAGAGGCTAAGGGGAAGACCGCTGATGATACCCCCTATTACCGCTATTGCCAAGGGCTTTCTGAACTCCGCGCCGGCGGTAAGCCCAAGGGCTACCGGCAAGAGGGCTGACATTATGGTAAGGGTGGTCATGAGGATGGGTCTTAGCCTTTCCTTCCTTGCCTGCATGATGGCGGGTCTTGTCTCCCAGCCCTCTTTTCTGAGCTGAATTATACGCTCTATGAAGAGCACCGCGTCCCTGACTATGATGCCTATGAGCAGGATTATGCCAAAGTATGTAGGCACGCTCAAAGAAACGCCGGTAGAGTAGAGAAGCCCAAAGGTTCCCGCTACTGCCAAGGGCACCATCAGAAGAACGGTAAAGGGGTGTCTGAGGCTCTCAAAGAGGCTCGCCAGAACCATGTAAACGCCCACGAGAGCCACCAGCACCGCAAAACCAAAGCCCTGAAAAGCCTTGGCAAACTCCCGAGCCTGTCCCGACCGCTCGTAGGAGTATCCGGGGGGTAGGTTCTTATCCAGCCAGCCTTCTATCTCTCCTATGGCGGTAGCCAAGTCCTTGCCCGCCAAGTTGGCAAAGAGGGTAAAAGCATACTGCCTGTTGTATCGGTTTATAACCTTGTAGCCCGTTGCTACCTCATACTCCACCACCTCCGAAAGGGGCACGAGGCTACCCTTTGCACTCCTTACATACACCTTCTTTAGGTTCTCCCAGTTTTTGACAAAGTCCTCATCCGCCTTTACGTAGACGTCGTAGCTCTCCGCTCCCAGCTCGTAGGTGGCTACCTTGAATTTTCCAAAAAGAACCTGCAACGTATTTGCCACCTGCTCCACGCTTATTCCCAAGTCTCCCAGCCTTTCCCTGTGGACCCTTATCTGGACCTGTGGTTCGTTGAGCCTAAGGTCCGTATCCACATCCCTGTATCCCTGAGCCCTTCTTAAAAAGCCCGTTAGCTCCTGAGAAATCCTTTGGAGCTCGTTCAGGTCCGGTCCCTTAATCACATACTGAAGGTCTACCTGTCTTCCCGCTCCAAGCGCTATGGGAGCTCCTTCCACCGAGACCCTCACATCCCTAAGCTTTGCAAACTCTCTTCTGAGGTCCTCCATAATCTTTGTCTGGTGAGGTCTTCTGCCCTCCTTGAGGTATACAAAGGAGAGCCCACCGTTGACATCTGGTCTTCCCGCAACGCCCTGGCCTAAAGCCATACCGAAGCGGTCTATGTATGGGTTTTTCCTCAAGATTGCCTCAATCTCCATAGCCTTCTTCTCGGTAAACTCAAAGGAAGAGCCGGTGGGTGTTTCAAACCTTATCAAAAACCTTCCCTCGTCCACCGCCGGGAAGAACTCCTTCTTGGTAATCTTAAAGAGTTGAAAGCCTATAACCATGCTTAAGATGGACACGCCTATGATGACCGCCTTGTGGTCCAAGGACCACCTTAGGAGCCTGTCAAAGAAGGCTTCAAACCTCTCATAGGCTCTTGTAAAGGGGTTTTGATAGGTTCTGCTTACTAACCTTGAGACCGCCATGGGTGTAAAGCTTATGGCTACGAGGTAGGATATGGCTATGGCTATGATGAGGGTCAGGGCAAAGGCGGACAGGAGCTTTCCCAACACACCTTTGAGAAAGATGATGGGTAGGAAAACTATTATCAGGGAAGCTGTAGACGCAAGCAGTGCGAATATCACCACACGCGTTCCCACCTCGCCCGCCTGCAAAGGCTCTAAACCCTGCTCCCTCCTCCTGTATATGCTCTCAAGGACCACTATGGCGTCATCTATGACTATACCCACCGCAACCGCCATGGCAAGGAGGGTAAAGGTGTTGAGAGACCCTCCGGAGAGGAATATAAAAAACACCGTCCCCAAGAGGGCTACGGGTATGGCAAAGACGGGCACAAAGGTTAGCCTTACACTTCCCAAGAAGAAGTAAACAACCAGTGCGGTAAGCAGACTTCCTATGATTATCTCCTCCTGCGCAGCCTTTACGCTGTCCTTTATGAAAACGCTCGTATCCAGCGTGACATCCAAGCGCATATCACCCGGGAGTCTTTTATTCCAGTCCTCTATGAGCTTCTTTATATCGTCTATCACCCTTACCGTGTTGGCATCCGCCTGCTTGTAGACTATGAGAGCCACCGCCTGCTCACCCATAAAGCGCGCCATACCCCTCTTTTCGTCCTCCCCGAAGTAAACCCTGGCTACATCCCTGAGCTTGAGCCCGTTGCCTATGTAAGTTTCCTCCAACTCCTTTGGGTCTTTGACCTTTCCATAGAGGCGCAGTATGTAGTCCCTTTCCTGTCCGTAGATGGCTCCTGCGGGTGCCTCAAGATGGTTCTTAGATACCGCTTCCGCCACGTCCATGGGAGTTAGTCCCCTGGCATAGAGACTTTCCGTGTCTATCCTCACCCAAAGGACGTTGTCCCTGAAGCCCCCCAGGTCCACCGCCCCCACACCGCTTACACGCTCAAAATCCCTCTTTATCAGCTTGTCCGCATAGTAGGCTATGGTCTGGTAGTCTGCGCTCTTGGAGTGGAGCAAGATTGCCATTATGGGAGCTGCGGACGTGTCTACTTTTCTAACCACCGGAGGGTCAACTCCCACGGGCATGCGCCTGTAGGCCCTCTGGACGGCATCCCTTACCTCCTGCGCCGCTACCTCTATATCCTTCTCCAAGGAGAAGACCACCGTCACCCTTGAGGTGCCCGCAAAGCTCTGGGAGCTTATATACTCAACACCGCTTATGGTAGCCAGCGCATCCTCTATCTCACGCGTGACGTTCACGTCTACTACGTAGGCATCCGCCCCCATGTAAGTGGTGGAAACGCTCACTATGGGAAAGTCCACGTTGGGGAGCCTGTCTACGGGAATCTTCCAGAGGGAGTATGCCCCGAGAAGCATAAAGGCTACCATCAACATCCACGTGGTTATGGGTCTGTGTATGAAAAACTTGTGCATGAAAAAGATTATAACAGACTGACTGGTCAGTATGGTATAATCTTTACACTATGGTTTGGGTTTTGGCTGTAATCTTGAGCCTCCTCTTTGCGTGTGGGAAAAAAGAAGATACCAAAGGGACACAGCCTGAGCAAGGGCAGGTGGTGGTCTCCCTATACGGCGTAAGCCCTGAGGAGATAGACAAGACCTACTCTGTAAAGGCTTATTTTGAGGCGGTCAGGGATGTTATGCTAAAGCCGGAGGTCTCCGGGCGTGTGGTGTCCATAAACGTGGAGGAGGGACAGTTTGTCAAGGCAGGTCAGGTGCTTTTAAAGATAGACAGCTCCGACTATGAGAACACGCTCAATCAACTTCAGGCACAGCTCTTGCAGGTAAGGAGCAACTACGAAAACCAAAAGGCTATAGTGGAGAGAAGAAGAGAGCTCTTTGAAAGGGACCTCATAGCCAGAGAGGACTACGAGAACGCCAAAACACAGCTCAAGGTCTACGAGGAGATGATGAGGTCTGTCCAAGCCCAGATACAGACCGCTAAGCTCAACTTGGAAAGGACTAACCTGAGGGCTCCCTTCGGCGGATACATAGCCCAGAGGCTCGTAAACCTCGGAGATTACGTAAACCCTTCCACTTCCACCTTTAGGCTCATCACCCTTGACCCCATAAGGCTTGTCTTCCAAGTCCCCCAAGAGCTTTTGGCCTATGTAAAAGAAGGCTCTTTGGTAAAGGCTTACGTGGAGGGTGTAGGGGAGGTGGAAGGCAGAGTGTTCTTCGTCTCGCCGACGGCTGACCAGAACAGGTTGATTACCGTAAAGGCAAGCCTGTCAAACGCACAAGGGCTTTTAAAGCCGGGCATGTATGCTCAGGTGGAACTCTCCGTAGGAAAGGAGAGAGCCTTTAAGGTGCCAGAGCGTGCGGTGGTCTTGGTGGGTGCCAAAAAGGTGGTCTGGAAGATAGAAAACTCCGTGGCAAAGCCCGTGGATGTGGATGTGTTAAGACAGGGTGGGGGCTTTGTTTGGATAAGGGCGGACCTGCAAGAGGGCGACCGTATCGCCTTGGATAACGCCCAAGTCCTAAGAGAAGGTATGAGGGTAGAAGTGAGATGATAAGGCTTTACCTTTTGCTCATACTCAGTGGTATATCCTTTGCCATAAGCTTGGAAGATGCTCTGAGCATAGCCAAGCAGAACGCTACCAAGATAAGGCTCTCCCTCTTGGATGTCCAGAAGGCTCAAGAGCAGATAAGACAGGCAAGGGCTAACATCCTACCCCAGGTCTCCTTTTCTTACTCTTACACACATCTTGACAAGGAGCTGGCTTTTGGCTTTACACCAAGGGACAGACACTCTTACAGCTTGAGCGTAAGCCAGACCATCTTTAACCTCTCCACCCTGAGAGCCATAGACACAGTTAGAGAAAGCTTGGAGCTCCAAAAGCTCGTCTACCAAGACCTGCTCAGGGATGTGGAGTATCAGGTGAAGGACCTCTTCTATGCCCTGTTGTATAAGAAGGAGGTGGTGGGGGTCTATCGGGATGACCTCAAATACTGGGAGGAGAACTACAGGCTGACGGAAGAAAAGTATAGTGCGGGCATAGTCCCCAAGGTGGAGCTTTTGAGAAGCCAAGCCCAGCTGGAGTCTGCGAGGGCAAGGCTTGAGTCCGCGACGACGGACTACAAGAATTCCTTAGAGAGTTTTAGAGCCTTCTTGCGTCTGGATAGCATCACAGAGCCCGAAGGAGAGCTGAACCTTAAGGAGTTTGACATCCCCACCGACGCAAAGCAGGAGCTCTACAAGAACAACTCGAGCCTCAAGGTAGCCCTAAAGTCCTTAGAGGTCCAAGAGAAGAGACTGGACCAACTCAAAGCCCTTTACTATCCGGAGCTTAAGGCGGTAGCCACCTATCAGGGAAACACCGCAAGGGTGGGTGGGTCTACACAGATGGTGGACGGCTATACGCTGGGTTTATCCTTAAACTACAACATCTTTGACGGCTTTTTAAGAGAGTCCTCCTTAGCCCAAGCCCAGATAGAGCTCCTCAAGCAAAGGGAACAGCTCGCAGACCTGAAGTTTAACCTTTCTGCACAGCTTGAAAGCGTCTTAAACAACCTAAGCTCCTTGAAAACCCAGATAAAAGCCCAAGAGCTCTCGGTCAAGTCTGCGGAAGAGTCCTTACGCCTATCAAAGGAGCGCTACAAGCTTGGAATAGCTACCCAGTTGGAGGTTTTGGACGCGGTAAGCAACTACAACACCGCTCTCCTTAACCTCTACCTGCTCTATTACCGATACAACTCAAACCTTGCGCTTCTGGAGAGGCTTACAAGGTGATGGATGCAAAGGATAGGCTCTTGCAGTCTGCCAAGGAACTCTTTTCACAAAAGGGCTATCATGAGACCACGGTGGAGGAGATAGTCCACAGGGCAGGTCTTTCCAAAGGAGCCTTTTACTTTTACTTTAAAAGTAAAGAAGACATCCTGAAAGAACTCATACTCATCATGTCCGAGCGTATGATAAAGGATTTGGAGCAAAAGGTTCACTCGGAGGGTTCGGTGGAGGAGCTCCTCAAAGCGTGCGTATCGGACTTTTTCCGTATGTTCTACGAAGACAAGGAGATAGCCTACATCTTCTTCTACGAGCTTTTGAGAACCAGCGAAGAGTTCAGGAGGATACATCAAGAAAAGACCCAAAGGGTAAAAGAACTCTTGCTGGAGCTCGTAAACAGGGGGGTAAGGAACAAAGAGATAAAGTCTGGGAACCCGGAGGTCATTGTCTACATGCTCATGGGCTTTGTAAGGTTTTTGTATCTGGAAAAGATTTTCTCCGACCATCTTAGCTTGGAGGAGATAACACGCTTAGCCCTTGATGGTATAGACATCGTCATGAGAGGTGTAAGATGCGTATAGCTTTTCTCCTTTTGGCTCTTCTGAGCTTTTCTTTCGGTCTTGACCTTCGTAGCGCGCTGGAGCTTGCCAGAAAGAACAACAAGGAGATAAGGGCGCAGAGGTTTGCGGTCAGCTCAGCCCTTAGGAGCCTCCAAGCGGACAAAAACCTATACCTTCCGGAGTTCTTTCTCAACTACAGATACTCTTACCAGACGGAAAGGCAGAGCATGAGCATACCACCCAACCCCTTCTTCCCGCAGGGCTTTAACCTTTCCTCCTCCGAAAGGGATTACCAGAGCCTTGACGCAGGTCTCAGATACACCCTCTACGACGGTGGCTTTAGGTCCTCCAAGATAAAGATTTCCGAGCTGAACCTTGGCATACAGGAGGAGCTTTTAAAAGAAAAGGAGCAGGACATACTCCTTGAGGTCATAAACGCCTACCTTGATGCCATGAGCACCAAATCCCTCGTGGAGGTCCTCAAGGAACAAGAGAGGGTGGTAAGCTTTGCCAAAAGGAGGGCGGAGGAGTTCTACAAGGAGGGTCTTGTTGCCATAACGGATGTGCTACAGGCTCAGGTCAGGCTCAGCGAAGTCAGGAGGGATTTGCGTCATGCGGAGGGAAACTATCGCACAGCTCTGTCAAGGCTCTCCCAACTCATAGGAGCTCCGGTGGACCATGTGGAGGAGGTGCAGTCGGAGGTAAGAGAAGACACGCTGGAGGCTTACACGGAAAGTGCCCTGAAAAACAGGGCTGTGCTTGAGGTATACAGGAAAAGAATCTCTCAGGCTCAGGAGCTCCAAAGACTCAGCACCTCTTCCCTCCTTCCCAAACTCTTATTGCAGGCTCAATACCTATACTTGGACCAAAACCCCGCCGTAAGCCCCAAAGGCTATGGCATCTTTTCGGTGGGTTTTGGCTGGAGCCTTCAGGGTCTTCAGGATTATTACAAGAGGTTGGAGGCTGTGGAAGAGGAAAGAAAGGCTAAGGCAGAGTATGAGGATGCGGTGGATAAGGTGGTTCTAGCGGTAAAGAGTGCCTACGAGGACCTTAAGACCGCAGAGGACAACCTGAAGGTGGCAAGGGAAGGGCTTGAATACGCCCAAAAGTTTTACGAGCTTGTTCAGGAGCAGTATGCAAACCAAATAGTAGGCATGCTGGAACTACTTGATGCACAAGCGAGCCTTACAAGAGCCAAGAAGAACTTAAGCCTTTCCTACTACGGGTATCTAAAAGCTTACTCCAGATTGCTGAGAGAGACCGGAGGACTGCGATGAAGAGAAGGGTGGGCATAGTCTTTATAGCCTTGCTTTTGCTGGTTTTTTCCATCTTGGCTTTCAGGTGGATAAAGCACAGGATGGAGTATGCCATAACGGATGCGGTTTTTGTAAGGACGGAAGAACTAACCAACCTGAGCTTTCAGGTAAGCGGTAGGGTCATAGAACTCAAAAAGGACATGGGCGACAGGGTAAGTAAAGGCGAGGTCATAGCACTGCTTGACCCTACGGACTACGAGCTGAGCCTTAGAGAGCTCTCTGCGCGCATAGAACAGCTGAGCGCACAAAGGCAAGCTTTGGAGGTCCAGCTCCGCAGGGTCTTAGCGGAAACCAGCTTGGGAGTGCAGGCAAGCGGTATAGCATCTCAGGAGCTAACCAAGAGAGAGCAAGCCCTCCTTTCCCAGCTTGAGGAGGTGCGTGTAAACAAGGAAAAAGCCTACAAGGATTACATGAGGTTTAAAAACCTCTACGAAAAGGGGCTCATTCCAGCCTCCAAATACGAAGAGGTGCGGACGCTTTATGAGAGTTTGGAGGAAAGGGAGAAAGCCACAAGGAAGAACATAGAGGAGGTTAAGCTCTCCTACGAGAGAGCCCTCAAAGAAGTGAAGAGGGCAAAAGCCAACACCCTTCTGGCGCAGGAGCTACAAAGCCAGATACAAGCCCTGTCCAAGCAGAGGGAGGCTCTGTCCGCACAGCGTGAGCTTGCGCAAAGACAGGTGGAACACACACAGCTAAGGGCTCCCTTTGACGGAGTTATAGCCAAGAGGTTTGTAAGCACGGGAGACACGGTAAAGGTGGGTCAGCCCATCTATGCGATGGTAAAGGCTAACTCCCTGTATGTGGAAGCCCTCTTGGAAGAGGACAAGCTCAAGGGCGTTAAGGTGGGAAGCAGGGCGTATTTTAGACCCGATGCCTACCCCAGCATGGTCTTTGTGGGTGAGGTGGTTCAAATCTCCCCCGCATCCGCCGCCACCTTTGCGCTTGTTCCCAGGGATGTGTCCGCCGGAGAGTTTACCAAGGTGGTCCAGAGAATACCGGTCAAGATACGCCTGCTTGAGGGAAATATGGAACTCCTCAGGGTAGGCATGGGAGGTAGGGTGGAGATAGAGAGGGAAAGATGAACCAGAAAGAGCCCTTTTACCAGCAGATAACGACAGCGGAGAGGATAATCCTAACGCTTTCACTGATGATAGGCGTCTTCATGGCTATTCTGGATACAACCATAGTGGACATCATAGTGCCCAAGCTCATGGCTCCCCTCTCCACCGACCTCTACGGCGTCCAATGGGTTATAACCGCTTACATGACCGCCTCTGCGGTCGCCATACTTTTGGTGGAGTGGCTGGAGTCCAGGGTGGGTCTCAAAAGGGTGTTCCTTTCAGGTCTTTTTCTCTTTACCGCCTCTTCTTTTTTTGCGGGACGGTCTGAGTCTCTGGAGTGGATGATATTGGCAAGGACCTTTCAAGGCATAGGTGAAGCCCTGATAGTGGTGTCCGCGGAAGCCCTTCTTTTTTCCGCATACCCTCCGGAGAAGAGGGGTTTGGCTATGGGTATATACGGGCTGGGAGTGAGCTTTGCACCGGCGCTCGGTCCCACCTTAGGAGGCTACATAACCGAGCATATAGAGTGGAGATGGGTCTTCTACATAAACCTGCCCGTAGGCATACTCAACATGCTACTGGCATACTTCTTCCTGCCAGAGCATAGAGGAAATGGGGGTTTTAGGCTCAACTTCATCTCTTACTTTTTTGTTTCCCTCTCCACGGTCAGCCTTCTGATAGTCCTCTCAAAGGGTCAACAGAAGGGCTGGTTCTCCAACGACCTTATCCTCTACCTTTCCCTGATTGCCCTCTTTTCCTTCCTGTTTTTTCTCCTTTCCGAGCTCCTGTCTAAAAACCCCCTTGTAGACCCATCCATCTTCAGGATAAGAGAGTTTACCATAGCCCTTTTGGTCTACTTCCTGCTTTTGGGCTTTTCCATGTATCAGGTCTTTTACCTTATTCCCCTATACTACGAACATCTAAAAGGTCTTACCACCTTTCAGGCGGGTCTTCACATCCTGCCCTTAGCCTTAGCCATAGGCTTTTCTTCTCCGGTGGCGGGTCTGATAAGCGACAAGAAATCCTCCACACTGCCCCTGTATGTGGCGGTAGCCCTCTATCTCTTTGCAAGCCTCTTGGTAGTTCCCAGGTTTGACTACTTTACACCCTCTTGGAGCTCCGCATTGAAGCTGATTATATTGGGCGTAGGCATGGGCTTTTTCTTTGCCCCCATCACCAACCTGGCTCTTAAAAAGCTTGGGGACAAGACCACCTTGGGCGTTTCTCTGATGCACTACGTTAGGTTCGTGGGAGGCTCCTTTGGAACCGCTCTGGCTACCAACGACCTGAATAAGTTCATGTGGGAAAACTACCAAAGGGCGACGGAGATACAGAACCACAGCGTAGTTCAGTCTTTCATAGAAGAAAAGGGAGAAATCCTTTTACACCAAGTCCAACAGCTCTACGCCCTTTCTCACTCCTTCCAAGAGACCTTCTTCATTGCCGGTCTGTGGGGGCTTTTGGGTTCTTTGCCTATCCTCTATATGCTACTGCGAGACCTGTCGGGAAAAGGTAAGATGCTCTAAGGTCTTTCTTTGTCCTTATACATGTCCTTGTCCGCTTCCTCTATAAGGTCTTCCGCTTTGGAGTGGCTCTTGTTTACCTGTGCCACACCCACGCTCACGGACATCTTTAAAGATTCACTGTCGACGAAGATGGTCAGCTCCTTTACCCTTTCCTTTATCCTCTCCTTTACCTTCCGAGCTACTTCCATATCGGCACCCGGTAGCAAGACTAAGAACTCATCTCCTCCCCATCTGCCCAGGATATCCTTAGCCCTGAGCGAGGACCTAATAGCGTATGCTACATTAGCCAGGACCCTGTCCCCCACGTTGTGCCCGTATGTGTCGTTTATCCTCTTAAGATAGTTCAAATCAACGATTAAAACCGAGAATACACGTTCTTGCTTTAAAAAGTCATCAAAGAGCTCTCTCAACGCCCTTTCTACTGACCTTCTGTTGTAAACGTTGGTAAGATAATCCAGGTTTGCTTCCTGCTCTAAAGATTTCAGCCTTTGCTTTAGGTCTTCAATAACTTGTTTTTGTTCCTCTACTTCTTTTATCAGCAGTTCGTTCTTCCTCCTTAGGTCGCCAAGATGGTTTATCAATTGGCTTACCGTTTCCTCTAACCTCTCCACGCCGGTTTCCAGCAGGTTTAGAGCCTTTAGCTCCTCCTCCTTCCGTTGAGCATAGCTTTTACTCTCTTCCATCAGGCTTTGCATATCTCGTGCTACTTCCTGTATTACATCTACTATGTTGTGTAGGTCACCGAAGAGATGTTTTTTCCCCTCCTCACCGTAGAGCTTTATGTAAAGGTCTATGAGCTCGCCGTCGCTGAGCTTTAAACCCTTTTCTACTATGTGGCAGAATATGAAAAACCAGCGCCCGTAGTTGGTGGGAGACAGAAGTATATTGTTCCTCACCATAAACTTAAGCTGTTCTCGGATTACGTTCCCGTAAAGTCTTATGTCTTCTTCCCTCAGCGGGATGTCTTGGGACATCTTCTTATAGAGGATGCAATCTACCTTCTGGACATTTCCCATTCCGAAGATAAAATTATAAAGCTTATGGAGAAAAAGTACGGAGAGATTGCCATAGAGCAGGCGGAGCTTGAGCCTTGGGAGAATCCCTCTCCCGAGAGGGACTACATGATTGAGATAACCTTCCCCGAGTTTTCCTGTCTTTGTCCCCGCTCGGGCTACCCGGATTACGCTACCATAAAGATAAAGTATATACCCGACAGGTATATAGTGGAGCTAAAATCCTTAAAGCTCTGGCTCAACAAGTTCAGAAACCGCTACATATCCCACGAGCAGGCGACCAACGAGATATACACCGCTCTTTATGAGAAGATAAAGCCCAAGTTCTTGGAGGTCATAGGAGACTTCAACCCGCGGGGAAACGTCCACACGGTCATAAGGGTCCGGAGCGACGGAAACTACTGACGGTGCAACCTTACCATTTTTTCTATCCTTCTAAGGCTCTCATACGCCCTTTTTACCTCATCCCGATAGACCTTGTAGGGGGAATACTTGTGCCTCAGGTAGAGGTTGATGACAAACTCCGCATAAACACGGAAGGGGTAGCCTTTTAGTCTCTTTAGCACTTCCCAAGGTCTTTCGGGGTTCAGGCTCGGGTCTAAGTGCTTTCGCAGGATGTGGATAAGGTTCGTGTAGGCGTTCTCGGGCGTCTTCCTGAGAGCTCTGTAAGTTCTGTAAGTTAGGTAAAGGGCGGTAAGTCCGACCGTCAGTAAAAGCACGTCTCTTAGGAGAGGCAAAAGGGTATCTTTTTTCAAACCTACGGATAGCTTCTTGTTTATGAGCCTTAGTATCTGTATCTGCCTTTGGGAGGAAAAGCCTACCACGTTGGTATACCAGAAGCTGAGTATGGCATCGCCTATGAGAGCTATGGATGATACCCTTTGGACTGCCCTTGGCACGTAAGGGGGCGTAGTGTCTATCCTGACCCAGCGACCGCCTACGTAAGCCTCAACCCACACGTGAGCCATAGAGTTGGTTATTATGTAATACTTGCCCACGTTGTTCCAGATGCTACCCCTGAAGCCTCCAACCACCCGCGCCGGCACATCCATGAGCCTCAGAAGTAGCGCGGTAGCGCTGGCGTAATACTCGCAGTTGCCCCTCTTGGAAACCAGGAGGAAATACTCCAACGGGTCTCCTTCATAGGGTCCCAGGGTGGAGGAGTAAGTAAAGCCCTTTTTGAAAAACTCAACCACCCTGCGTACCTTCTCTTCGTCGGAAGGACTACCCTTTGAGAGCTCCTTGGCAACCTCCACCAGTCCCATGGGTAGGTTCTGTGGCAGTTTGGTGTAATCCTCCGGAGGGTCATGGTAAGGGTTCTCTTTTGAGGACACACCCATGTACCTTATGGGCTTGTTTACCTCTTTGGAGCTCCTGAAGACACCGCCCTTTACGGGATAGATGCGTCCGTCAAAGCCTTCCACTCTACTCACACCGAGGGGATGGTCCAAAAGGGGGATATACCTTTCAAAGGTGGGCTCTAAGATGATGGTGTAGGATAAATCTTTTCCGGCTCTTACGGGCTTTATCTCCTCCTCCTTGGTGCTAATCCACTCCCTGCCGATGTAAGTGTCAAACACCGAAACCCTCCAGTAAAGACCGCCACCGATACCCTCCGGCAGACCGTAGACCCTGAAGACCACCGTGTTGTCCTGCTGTATCTCCCCCACCTTGTCCAGCTTCACGCTCTGTGCTATGCCCGTCTTCAAGCCCTCCTTCTTTGAGAGCATACCGAACAGAGGATACTGACTCCTGGGAAGGATTAGGAAAAAGGGCACGGACAAGACAGCAACCGCCACAAAGAATGCCAAAGAAGCCTTTAAGAAATACTCGGTATCTTCCCTACTCAATGGCACGTCGCCCACATTTCTGTAAAGGTTTATGAACATCAGGGCGGTAAGACCCAGAAGGAGCTCCGCCAAAAGCACGAGCAGAAAGCTTATGCTTAGGTTGTGGAGGGTTGATAGGGACACCGCAAAGACCGAGAGAAGGAGTATCTGATAAAAGTCTCTGGTGTCCTTTTTTTCCAAGCCCTTGATGGATAAAAGCAGTAGTAGTGTGTTGGACAGGGGAGATAGGAGGTTTTCAAGGCTCAGCTGTGATAGGAAGTAGACGGATAAAAGCACACCGAGAGTGTTGAGGATGAACCTCCTGACAGGATGGTAGTTCTTAAAGTCAAAGAACACACCAACGGCGTAGAGCAAGAGGAACAGGGGAAGGAGCGTAGAAACACCCACCAGGGACAGCATGCCCACCAGGGCGCTCAGATGCACCAAAAGGAGCACCACCCTCTTAGTCGTCAGGCGCCCAAGCCTTTTAAACACTCCCTTACCTCCTCGGCGATGGACCTGTCCGCGTAAACCCTACAGATTACCACATCCCCTATTCTCCTGAGAAGGGACGACACTTCCTTAACCGGATAAACCCTGTCTCCCTTTGATACGTAAACATCCTCGTCTATTATCCTCTTTTGACACACGTCAAACCTAAGCGAGTCCTCTCCAAAGCGTGAAAGTAGCTCCCTCTTTACCTCCTCAAACACGCCCCTATCGTCCGAGTAAAAGACCTCCCTGAAATGCTCCCTACCGAATATGCGCCTGACCGTTATGTCCTCCGGGTTTTGAAAGGCTTTTGATAGGATGTGGTTGTCCGTAAAGGAGAAGTAAAGGTTTGGGTCTTTAAAGTAGCCCTGTCCAAAGAACTTCTGTATGAACTCCAGTAGGTGAAGGCTCAGTATCCTCACCACCTTGTGAAAGTAAACCTGCACATACATGAAGTATCTGCCCAAAAAGAAGCTCTCCAAAGTCCTGAGGGCGCTCATGCTTATGACCTTCTTAGAATCCCTTACCTCCATGTGGTTTAGAAGCCTCTCGTAGTCAAAAAAACCGTAGGAGGTGCCACAAAAGTAGGCATCACGGCGCGTGTAGTCCATCCTGTCAGAGCCGAACTCACCCGTTATTATCTTACTAAGGAGTTCCTCCTCTTGACTCTTGCAATCCTTGAAAGCCAGGCGGGCTATGAGTTCCACTTCCTCTTGGGAGAAGCCTTCTTTTTTTAGTACTCTTCCCACCGGACCGTCCAGTATGGCTTGTTTTCCCACCTCTTCGTGGCTCTTATCACCCAAGAACACCTCCGTGGTGTGAGAAAAGGGCGGATGTCCTACGTCGTGCAAAAGCCCAGCAAGCCTGACAAGCTGATAGAGCCTTTCATCCTTAAAGCCAAGAGCGTTATAAACTCTTCCGGAGAGCTCCATCACGCCCAGCGAGTGGTCAAAGCGTGTGTGCTGAGCGGTGGGGAAGACCAGGTAGGCTATGCCGAGCTGTCTGATGTATCTGAGCCTTTGGAAGATTAAGGAATCTATGACCTTCAGCTCGTGAGTGTGTGCCCTGACAAACCCGTATATGGGGTCTGCAAAGTCCTTATGCATT